>Ga0070659_100000308_pt1 | contig 38002 bp, 37 predicted proteins | sample KBSC23metaG_FD_64666 | JGI IMG/M metagenome (GOLD analysis project Ga0070659, IMG submission 64666) | Corn rhizosphere microbial communities from Kellogg Biological Station, Michigan, USA - KBS C2-3 metaG | ecosystem: Host-associated > Plants > Roots > Rhizosphere > Soil ... | reverse complement strand
TGCTAGAGCGGCTTCATCGACCCCGACGGGGCGCGCGGTTCTCAGCCCGCGCGCTCCGATCGGCTAACTTGGCAGCATGACGGACCGACTGCGCTGGGGCATCCTCGGCACCGGGGGCATCGCGGCCTCCATGACCTCCGACCTGCTGCTCACCGGGCACACCGTGACCGCGGTCGGCTCACGCACCCAGGCAGGGGCTGACGCCTTCGCCGCGGCCCACGGCATCCCGAGGGCGCACCCGAGCTACGAGGCCCTGGTTGCCGACCCGGATGTCGATGTGATCTATGTCAGCACGCCGCATCCCTTCCACGCCGCCAACGCGACGCTCGCGCTGGAGGCCGGCAAGCACGTGCTGCTCGAGAAGCCGTTCGCGCTGAACGCCGCGCAGGCGCAGGCGGTGGTCGATCTCGCGGCGTCGAAGAAGCTCGTGGTTCTCGAGGCGATGTGGACCAGGTGGATGCCGCACATGATCCGCATCCGCGAGCTCCTGGCCGCCGGCGCGCTGGGTGAACTGCGATCGCTCATCGTCGACCACGATCAGAAGCTCTCCACCGACCCGCAGCACCGCATGCAGAATCCGGAGCTCGGTGGCGGCGCCCTGCTCGACCTCGGCATCTATCCGGTGTCGTTCGCCTGGGACGTGTTCGGCGCCCCCTCCTCGGTCTATGCCCTGTCGACCCCGACCCCGACCGGCGTCGACCAGAACGATGCGATCGTGCTTGGCTACCCGGGTGGCGCCAAGGCGATCATGAACACCGTGCTCGATGCGGCGGGCCCGAACACCGCCGTGCTGGTCGGCACCGAGGCCCGGATCGAGATCGACAGGACCTGGTACTTCCCCACGTCGTTCTCCCTGATCGCGCCGGACGGCACGGTGCTCGAGCGGTTCCAGCACGAGGTGCCGGGCCGTGGCATGCAATTCCAGGCGGATGAACTGGAGCGGCTCGTCGCGGCGGGCGAGCTGGAGGGCACGATCCTCCCGCCCGCCGAGTCGGTCGCGATCATGGGCACGCTCGACGAGATCCGTCGGCAGATCGGGCTCCGGTACCCGGGCGAGTGACCCCTCAGGCGCCTCGGCATACGATGGTGCGGTGACCGACCAACCGCCCCTCTCCCGTCGCGAGGTTCGCGAACGCGAGGCGAACGCTGGGGCCGCATCGGCCTCCGGCGGCCGGAAGGGCTCATCCAGCGCCGGTCTGGGCTCGCTCTTCCGCAAGCACCCGCGAGCTTGGCTGATCGGCGGCATCGGTGCGGTGTTCGCCCTGCTCGGCACCGGCGCCGTGTTCGCCGGGGTTGCGTTCGGCTCCGTTCCGGTCGCCGCACCGACGGCCGCGGCGACGACCGCCCCGCCGCGTCCGACTCCGTCGGCGACGCCGACCGCCAGCAGGCTGCGCACCTGCAGTGTCGCCGGTCCGGCCTCCGATCCCCGCCTGATGACCCTGACCGGCAGCGTGGTCCGCTCCGACACCGGCGAGGTGCTGTGGGATCACGGTGCCGCCACCGGCGTGGAGACCGCAAGCACCCTGAAACTGCTGATCGCCTCAGCCGCGGTCGCCAAGCTCACCCCCGACTTCCAGATCGCCACCGATGTGGTTGACGGCAGCACCGCAGGCACGGTCGTGCTGGTCGGTCACGGCGATCCGACATTGAGCGCGCTCCCGGTCGGGCAGGAGAGCGTCTACACCGGCGCGCCCAAGCTGAGCGACCTGGCATCGCAGGTGGTCTCGGCGTATGCGACGAAGCATCCCGGTGTTCCGATCTCCCAGGTGGTGCTCGATGCCAGCTACTGGAACCCCGCAGACAACTGGGATCCCAGCGTGAAGCAGTCGGAGCGCACGCAGGGCTACCAGTCGCTGACCACGGCGTTGCAGGTGGATGGCGACCGCGCCAACCCCAAGGCGGAGACCAGCGCCCGCAGCACCGACCCGATCGGCCGTGCGGGCGACGCCTTCGTCGCCGCCCTGAAGGACGCGGACCCGGGCGGGGTGGTCGACAATTCGGTCACGACCATCAACGGCAGCGCGGTGGTGGGAGCCGCTGGCCTGGGCGAAGTCAAGTCGCAACCCCTGCGCACGCTACTCAGTCAGATGCTGCTGCCGAGCGACAACACCTTGGGCGAGATGCTCGCGCGCATCGTGTCGAAGGTGTCGGGTTTCGACGGAAGCTACGCCTCGCTCCAGCAGGCGATTCCCGGAGCCCTCAACGCCGGTTTCAAGATCTCGGCGGCCGGTCTCACCATCGTCGACGGTTCGGGTGAGAGCGCCAACAACAAGGTTCCCCCGGCCACGATGACCAGCCTGCTCCGGTTGATCCAGGCCGGAACCGAGAACCTCGACGTGGTGCGCGACGCGATGCCGGTTGCCGGCAAGTCCGGGTCGCTCGCCAGTCGCTTCACGGGCGCGAACGCGGTCGTGCGCGGCAATGTGACGGCGAAGACCGGATGGATCGACACCGAGTACTCGCTCGCCGGGTTCATGACGGCGGCCGATGGCACCGTGCTGGTGTTCACGTTCGACGCGGTCGGTCCCGGGATCAAGAGCAGCGCCACCGCCGCGCTCGACACGCTGACCGTCGCGGCGTACACCTGCGGCGACAACCTGTCCAACAACTAGCCGATTGCGCGGCTCTCCAGAAAGCGGATCATGACCCGGGCTCTGTTCATCATCGACGTGCAGAACGACTTCACCGAGGGCGGCGCCCTGGGAGTCGAGGGCGGTGACGCGGTCGCCGCGGGCATCACGCGCTACCTGCAGGCGCACCCCGACCGCTACGACGTGGTGATCGCCTCACGGGACTGGCACGATGCGCCCGACGGCGGCAACGACAACGGCGGACACTTCGCCCTGCATGCCGCCCCCGACTTCGTCGACACCTGGCCGGTGCACTGCGTGGCGGGCACAGTGGGCGCGCAATACGATCCCGGGCTCGACGCGGACCTCATCGACGTCCACATCCGCAAGGGTCAGGGCAAGCCGGCCTATTCGATCTTCGAGGGCACGTCGGACGACGGCCTCGAACTGCCCGAGGTGCTCGACAAGCTCGGCGTCGACGACGTGGACGTCGTCGGAATCGCCACCGACTACTGCGTACGGGCATCCGCCCTGGACGCGATCGCCTCGGGGCGCCACGTGCGCGTCATCGACGACCTGGTGGCAGGAGTCGCCTCTGACTCGAGCGCCGCCGCCCTCCGCGAGATCGCGGAGGCCGGCGGCGACGTCGAAGCCTCGACCGGAAAGGACCTCAGCTGATGTTCGCCAGACTCCTGCTCGTCTTCGCAGCACTCGTCGCGGTCGGTCTCTTCGTCGGTTTCGTGCTCAAGGTCTTCTTCGACGCGTTCTGATCCTCTTGCTGGTCGAGTAGCGCGAAGCGAGTATCGAGACCCCCACGTTCATCAGGTCTCGATACGCCGCTTCGCGGCTACTCGACCGCCTCAGACCAGCAGCTGGTGCTTCGCCAGGTCTTTATAGAGCGGGGTCGAGACCACGAGCTCCGAGTGCGTTCCGACGCCGACGACCTTGCCGTGGTCGAGCACGATGATCCGATCCGAGTCGACGACGGTCGACAGCCGGTGCGCGATCACCAGCAGCGTGCGGTTCGCCGCCACCGCGTCGATGGCCTCGCGCAGCAGCTGCTCGTTGAGGCCGTCGAGCGAGGCGGTCGCCTCGTCCAGCAGCAGGATCGGCGGGGCCGCCAGCAGGGCGCGCGCGATCGCCAACCGCTGACGCTCACCCCCGCTCAGCATGACGCCCGACTCTCCGACCGGAGCATCGAGACCCAGCTCGTTGCGCTCGAGCACCTCGTCGAGGTTCACCGAGTGCAGCACGGCGCGGCACTGCTCGTCGGTGGCATCCGGCGAGCTCAGGGTCAGGTTGTCGCGCAGGGTACCGGCCAGCACCGGGGCATCCTGCTCGACGTAGCCGATCTGTCCGCGCAGCGTCTCGCGCGGGATGCCGCGCACATCCAGGCCGCCGATCCGCACCACGCCGGCGGTCGGGTCGTAGAAGCGCTCGATCAGCGCGAGGATCGTGCTCTTGCCCGCACCGCTCGGCCCGACCAGAGCGACGCGCGAACCGCGCGGCACCTCGAACGAGACCCCGTGCAACACCTCGGTGTCGCGCGGAGGCAGTGCGTCCTCTCCGACTGCGGCGGCGATCGCCTTCTCGCGTTCCGTCTTGTGGGCGGCTTCGGGGTAGCCGAAGTGCACGGCGTCGAAGGCGATGGCTGCATCCGTGGTGACCGGCGCTGCAGGCTCGAGCGCATCATCGTGCTCGTCCTCGCTCGGGATCGCAATGATCTCCTGGATGCGGCCGAGGGCTCCCAGCGCCTGGTTCACCGAGGTGAGGGCGCCGAACGCCTGCCCGAGCGGCATGATCATCATGAACAGGAACAGGATGAACGCCACCAGGTTCGCGATCGTGATCGCTCCGCTGGCCACCCGGTAGCCGCCGACGCCGAGCACCACCAGCAGCGAGACCTGCAGCGCGATCGCGCTGAGCGGCACGATCAGGGCCGAGATCTTCGCGACCCGGACGCCTGCGTGGTAGGCGCCCACGGCGTCCTCGACGACGGCGTCGGTCTCGCGGGTGGTGGCATTCGAGGCGCGCACGGTGCGGATCGCGCTGATCGAACGCTCCACCGCGGCCGCCAGGTCGCCCACCTTCTCCTGCTGCTGGCGACTGGCGGAGCGGACGCGCCCCGACAACAGCACCACCGCCACCACCGACGCGGCGATCACGAGCGCCGTGAGTCCGAGCAGCACGGGATCGATGACCAGCATGGCGATGAGCGCGCCGACGAACAGCACGGCTCCGCCGATCGCATCGACCAGCCCCTGCGTGACCACGGCGTAGAGCAGCGTGGAGTCGGAGCCGACCCGCGACACGAGGTCGCCGGTACGCCGCTGGTCGAACTCGGCGATCGGGAGCCGCAGCATCCGCTGGACGAGTTGGCGACGGGCCGACAGCACCACGCTGGTCCCGGTGCGCTGCAGCAGGTAGTGCTGGATGCCGCTGATCACGGCCGACGCGAGCACCAGGCCCACCAGGGCCCAGACCAGCATGCCGAGTGCATGCCCGCTCTGCACGAAGCCGATGACCTGACTGACCAGGAGCGGCTGCAGCAGCGAGGCCCCCGCGCCGATCAGGCTGAGCGCGATCACGACGCCGAGCACGCCGCGGTGCTCGGCGAGGTACGGCAGCAGCTGGCGGAAGCTGGCGCGTGGCCCGTCGTCGGGGGTTCGGCGGGCGAAGGGGCTGCGGCGCGGTGCCGGGTCGCGGGGGGAGCTCATCCCCTCCACGCTACTTCGACCCGGTCGCCGGCAGGTACTCCGGCGGGATGCCGCCCGGCCTCGTTCGCGCGCGTCGGCGGTGTCGCCTAGGGTCGAACCCGTGCCATCCGCCGTCATCGAAGCCGCCGACCTCGTCAAGACCTATCAGTCCACGAATGCCGTCGACGGCATCTCGTTCGAGGTGGCACCGGGGGAGTCGTTCGGCCTGCTCGGTCCGAACGGCGCGGGCAAGTCGACCACGATGCGGATGGTGGGCGCGGTGTCGACGCGCACCAGCGGGAGCCTCAGCATCCTGGGCATGGACCCGAACGAGAGCGGCCCCGAGATCCGGTCGCAGCTCGGGGTGGTGCCGCAGACCGACAATCTCGACACCGAGCTGCGGGTGCGCGAGAACCTTCTGGTCTACGGGCGCTACTTCGGCATCCCGCGCGCGGTCGTCGCCAAGCGCGCCGACGAGCTGCTCGAATTCGCCCAGTTGAGCGACCGGGCCAAGGCCAAGGTCGACGACCTCTCCGGCGGCATGAAACGCCGGCTCACGATCGCCCGCGCCCTCGTCAATGAGCCGCGCATCCTGCTGCTCGACGAGCCCACCACCGGCCTCGACCCGCAGGCCAGGCACATCCTGTGGGACCGGCTGTTCCGCCTGAAGGAGCAGGGCACGACGCTGCTGCTCACCACGCACTACATGGATGAGGCCGAGCAGCTCTGCGACCGTCTCGTCGTGGTCGACAAGGGCCGGATCATGGCCGAGGGCTCGCCCGCCTCGCTGATCAAGGAGTATTCGACGCGCGAGGTCGTCGAGCTGCGCTTCGGCTCGGAGAAGAATCAGGATGCCGCGACCACCCTGGCCGGTGTCGGCGAGCGCATCGAGGTGCTGCCCGACCGGGTGCTGATCTACGCAGAGGACGGCGAATCGGCGCTCGCCGAGGCGATCCGCCGCGGACTCCAGCCCATCACGAGCCTGGTCCGCAGGTCGAGCCTCGAGGACGTGTTCCTACGGCTCACCGGACGGAGCCTGATCGAATGAGCGCCGTCGCATCGGGAACCAGGATCACAGCGACCGCCGACGGGGTCCGCTTCGACCGCTCGCAGCGCTGGGGCGCCTGGTATGTGGCCGAGCACGAGCTGCGCCGCGTTCCCGGCTACAAGTGGTCGATGCTCGCGACCGCCATCGGATCGCCGCTGCTCTACCTGCTGGCCTTCGGGGTCGGCCTCGCCACCCTCATCACGTCGGGCGGCAACGCGGGTGTCGACGGGGTCTCATACGCCCAGTTCGTCATCCCGGCGTTCCTCTGCGCCGGCGCCGTCGGCACGGCGACCGAGGAGTTCACGTTCGGCGTGCTGCTCGGCTTCAAGTGGAACGAGACCTACCTCGGCATGAACGCCGGCCCGATCACGCCGCGGCAGATCGTGGGGGGCCACATCCTGTTCACGATCATCCGCATGGCGGTGACGTCGGGGATCTTCCTGGCCATCGCGATGGCCTTCGGCGCCATCCGGTTCCCCGAGGGATTGCTGGTGCTGCCGATCGCCATTCTCGGCGGCCTGGCATTCGGCATCCCGATCGCCGCCTACTCGACAACGATCCGCGAAGACCGTGGGCAGTTCGCGGTCATCGGCCGCACGGTCGTGCTCCCCATGACGCTGTTCAGCGGCACCGTGTTCCCGATCACGCAATTGCCGATCTGGCTGCAATGGATCGGCTGGATCTCGCCGCTCTGGCACAGCACCCAACTCGCGCGCGACGCCGCGTACGGTCACGCCGAGCCGGGATGGCTCACGCTCATCCATATCGTCGTACTGGTCGTCCTCATCGCCATCGGCGCGGCCGTCGAGGTGCGATTGGCCACGCGGAGGCTGAACCGATGAGCGTCCAGCAGGCGGCGCAGCGCGCCGCGGCCGCGCGGGGCTCCGGCGGCGTCGGAGCGTTGTACTCCGGCAACTTCGGTGCGGTCATCGGCCGCGGCCTGCGCGCCACCAAGAGCTCGAACTACGTGGTCGTCGCCTCCGGCTTCTTCGAGCCGGTCTTCTACCTGCTCTCGCTCGGCCTCGGGCTCGGCTCGTACATCGGTGCGGTGCACGACGCCGGCCACCTCATCCCGTACGCCGCGTACATCGCACCCGGCCTGCTCGCCGTGTCGGCCATGAACGGCGCGATCTACGACTCCACCTGGAACGTCTTCTTCAAGATGCACTTCGGCAAGTTGTATGAGGGGATGCTGGCCACCAGCCTGGGGCCGTTGGATGTCGCGCTCGGCGAGATCCTGCTCGCGCTGCTGCGCGGCGGCGTCTATGCCACCGGCTTCCTGATCGTGATGCAGGTGCTCGGCCTGAACCTCTCATGGACCGCCATCCTGGCCATCCCCGCGGTGCTGGTCATCGCCTTCGGCTTCGCCAGCCTCGGGATGGCGATCACCAGCTACCTGAAGACCTTCCAGCAGATGGACTGGATCAACTTCGCCCTGCTCCCGATGTTCCTGCTGTCGGCGACGTTCTACCCGCTCAGCGTCTACCCGGTTCCGATCCAGTGGATCATCCAGGCGCTGCCGCTCTGGCAGGCGGTCGACATGCTGCGCCAACTGACCACCGGCAACATCGAGCCGAGCATGGCCATCCACCTGCTGTACTACGGCGTGCTGATCGGCCTCGGCCTGTTGTTCACGACGAAGCGGCTGCGCGCCCTCTTCTTGGACTGAGCTACCGACCCGGGTTCCGCAGCTGTCGCAACGACACGGCGGTGGCGAGCGCGGCCTCGGCCGCGCGTCCGCCGACGTCCTCCTTCGAGCCGGGCAGGCCGGCCCGGTCGAGTCCCTGCTGCTCGTCGTCGACGGTCAGCACGCCGAAGCCGACCGGCTTGCCCGCGTCGAGGGCGACCCGGGTCAGCCCGTCGGTCGCGGCCGTCGCGACGAAGTCGAAGTGCGGGGTCTCGCCGCGCACGATCACGCCCAGGGCGACCACGGCATCCGCACCCGCCTCGAGCGCCGCCTTCGACACCAGCGGCAGTTCGAAGCTGCCGGCGACCTGGATGACGGAGACCTCGGCCCCACTGGCGTCGAGCACGCGGCGCGCGCCCGAGAGCAGTCCCTCCGAGATCCGGGTGTGCCAGAGCCCCGAGACGATGGTGACCTTCAGGCCGGTGCCGTCGGTGTCGAGCTCCGGCAGCCCTTCGCCGCTCATCGTGCGGTCCGCCCCTGCGCCTCGAGTGCATCGTCGATGCGCGCATCCAGCACCTCGTGGGTCGGCAGCGCGTGGCCCATGCGGTCGCGCTTGGCGTCGAGGTAGCCCTCGTTGTACTCGCCGACGCCGACCACCAGCGGCACGAGCTCGGTGACATCGACGCCGCGCTCGCGCAGCTGCCGCGCCTTCTCGGGGTTGTTGGTCAGCAGGCGGACGCTCGAGACGCCCAGATCCTTCAGGATGCCGTACGCCGCTCCGTAGTCGCGCGCGTCGGCGGGCAGCCCGAGCGCGATGTTCGCGTCGAGGGTGTCGAAGCCCTCCTCCTGCAACCGGTAGGCCTTGAGCTTGTTGATCAGGCCGATGCCCCGGCCCTCGTGCCCCCGCAGGTAGATCACGATGCCGCCCTGCTCCTCGATCGTGTCCAAGGCCGCCTGCAGTTGCGGGCCGCATTCGCACTTGAGCGAGCCGAACGCCTCGCCGGTCAGGCACTCGGAATGCACGCGGATCAGCGTGCCGTTGGTCGGGTTGCCCGAGATCCAGGCGACGTGGTCGGCGCCGGTCGACCGGTCGCGGTAGGCACGCACCCGGAATACGCCGTGCTGGGTCGGCACGTTGGTTTCGACCTCGAAGCTCACGCGCGACGACTCCGGCACCTCGACGACGGCCTGCGGGTCTGCTTCGCAGCGCTTCTCCTCCATGAAGCGGAGCAGCGATTCGATGGTGATCACCGGCACGTTCTCACGCTCACCCAGGGCGATGAGCCCGGGAAGGCGCTCCATCTCGCCGTCGTCGGCGACGATCTCGGAGATCGCCGCGACCGGGGTCAGCCCGGCGAGCTTGAGCAGGTCGACGGCCGCCTCGGTGTGGCCGTCGCGCTCGCGGACGCCGCCGTCGACCGCGCGCAGCGGCATGATGTGGCCGGGTCGGGTCAGCCGCTCCGGCGTTGCCGTGGGGTCGGCAAGCACGCGCAGGGTGTGGGCGCGGTCGCTGGCGCTGATGCCGGTACTGAGGCGGTCGGCGGCATCCACGGTCACGGTGTATGCGGTGCCGCGCGGATCCTGATTGTGCTCGACCATGGGCGGCAGGTCGAGCCGATCGGCGATCTCGTTCGTCATCGGGGCGCAGATGAATCCAGAGGTGTGCTTCACCATCCAGGCGACCCATTCCTGCGAGGCCGATTCGGCGGCGATGATGACGTCGCCCTCATTCTCACGGCCCTCGTCGTCGGCGACGATGATCGGCTGGCCGGCCCGGAGTGCTTCCAGGGCGACGGGGATGTTGGCGAGGCTCATGCGTGTGCTCCTTCGGTGCTGCGTGCTGCGGTGTGTTCAACTGCTCGTTCCACGGCGAGCAGGCGCTCGACGTGCCGGGCCAGGATGTCGGTCTCGAGGTTGACGGAGTCGCCGGCGCCCTTCGCGCCCAGGGTGGTGGCTGCCAGCGTCTCGGGGATCAGAGAGACCTCGAACCACTGCTCGGGCTCGTCGGCGTCGCTGACCGCGCTCACCGTGAGCGAGATTCCGTCGATGGCGATCGACCCCTTGCGCGTCACGAGGGCGCTCAACCCCGCAGGCAGAGCGAGTCGGACGACGCGCCAGGCCGAGCCTTCTTCGGTCGAAAGGATCGTCGTGGTGCCGTCGACATGGCCTTGCACGATGTGACCGCCGAGGCGGTCTCCGAGGGAGGCCGCGCGCTCGATGTTGACGCGGTCGCCCGAGGTCAGGCTGCCGACGGTGCTGGCCGCGATCGACTCGGCCATGACATCCGCCGTGAACCAGTCGTCGCCCTGGGCGACCACGGTGAGGCAGACGCCGTTGACCGAGATCGAGTCGCCGTGGTGCGCATCGGATGCGGCAAGCGGCGCACGCACGGTGACGCGCGCCGAGTCGCCGCTCGGCAGCCAGGCGGTGACCTCGCCGAGTTCTTCGATGATGCCGGTGAACATTCAGTTCTCCTTCGTGGGGATGGCTGGGGCGGGGATGGCGCGCAGGTGCAGGTCGTCGCCGAGCTGCTCGACCGCGGTGAGGCGCAGGCGGAGCGCCTGTCCGATGGTCGGGATGCCGAGCTCGCCGATCGCGAGCCGGTCGCCGCCCAGCAGGGCGGGCGCGAGGTAGATCGAGAACTCGTCGGCGAACCCCGCGGCGATGATCGCACTGGCCAGGCCTGGGCCGCCCTCGACGTAGACGCGGCGCAGTGCGCGCGCGTCGAGCTCCGCGAGGATCGCCGCGAGATCGCGCGGGTTCTCGACGAGCTCCCGAGCCTCGATCAGGCCGGCGGGATGCCGGCGCAGCGCCGCGTCATCCGGAACGGCGCGTTCGCCCACCACCACCGGCACGGGCTGGTGCGGCAGCAGTTCGCCGGCGTCGCCGCGCGCCGTGAGCGACGGGTCGTCGGCCAGCACCGTTCCGGTGCCGACCAGGATCGCGTCGCTGGCGCCGCGTTCCTCGTGGACGCGCTGACGCGACGCGGTGCCGGTGATCCACTGGCTGCTGCCATCGGATGCCGCTGCGCGCCCGTCGAGTGTCGACGCCCACTTCACCGTGATCCACGGGCGGCCGCGCGAGACGGCGGTCAGCCACTCATGCAGCAGCCCCTCCACCTCGGTCGCGAGCACCCCGTCGAGCACCTCGACGCCGCCCGCGCGGAGGTGCGCCGCGCCGCCGCTCGAGCGCTTGCCGGGGTCGCTGAGTGCGTACACGACGCGCGCGACTCCGGCGTTCAGCAGCGCGACCGAGCACGGACCCGTGCGGCCGGTGTGGTTGCACGGCTCGAGGGTGACGACGGCGGTCAGGCCGGCGGCATCCGGGCGTCCGTCGGTCGTGGTGGGCAGCTTCGACAGCGCATCGACCTCGGCGTGCGGGGTGCCGGCGCCGTGGTGCCAGCCCTCGGCGACGATCTCGCCCGCCGCGTTCACCAGCACGCAGCCGACCTGGGGGTTGCCGCCGGTGACCGGGCCCTGCGCCGCCAACTCGAGGGCGCGCCGCATGAACGGCTCCCACTCGGGGTGCCGGCTGGTTGCCAGCGCTGCGTCGGTCATCCGGTCCTCAGGTCTCGTTGCGAGACGGGTTCCGGGGTGTGCCGAGTCTGGCGTCATTTTCGATCCAGCCTCAGCAGACTGCGCTGCGGCTCGTTCGGAAATGCGTGCTGCCTCCCATCCGGACTTTCACCGTCGGTCCCGGATTTCCACCGGATCGGCCCCACTCAGCCATCGAGCAAGGTTCGCGGACTATCACCGCCGGCTCGGATTTTCACCGACCCCGGAGCACGTTCTTCGTTACCCACAGTACAACGCGGGGCTGGCGAGGCTATTCCCGGCTCACAGATGCACGCCAGACCCGCGTTGCGCGTCGGGGCCGGGGGATTCGACCCGACCGGAGGTGGAGCGCGGGCCGAGCTCCTCGAGGGGCGTGTCGATGAACGCTCGGATGGCCTGGACCACGCCCGGGTCGTTCAGGATGCGGTGGTGCCCGAGGCCCTGGGTGAGTTCGACCCGGACGGCACCGAGATGCGCCTGCGCGATGAGCTCCGCCTGCGACACCGGAACCACCGCATCCCCCTCGTCGTGCACGAGCAGCAGGGGGATCCGGTCCTCGGTCGGATCGAGCTCGGCGACGAAGCGATGCCAGATGTCGGCGTCGTTCGGAAAGACCCGGCGCTGGAAGCGTGCGCCGAGTCCCCGTTCGGCCCGCTCGCTCAGTCCGAGTTGCGCCGAGAAGGTCTCGAGCAGTTGCGTGGCGCTCGCCATGCCCGAGATCCCGATGAGTCGAGCCGTCGCCACTCCCTCGCGCGCGGCGAGAAAGCTCGCCAGCACGCCGAAGGAATGGCCGACGATCGCCTGCACGTTGCCGCTGCGCGCTGCCAGCAGCCGCACGATGGCGGCGTAGTCGAGCACCGTCGTGCGATCCCCTGGCGAGTCCCCGTTGCCGGGCGCGTCAAAACTGACGATCGTGCGCTCGGGGGATTCCAGCGCGGCGACCAGTGTGGACCAGCGCGAGCCGCGGCTGCGCCAGCCGTGCACAAGCAGGACGGTCTCCGGCCCGCTGCCCCACGCGTAGGTCACGACCGGCCGGCCGTTCAGCTCGAGCGAGCCGATGCGCGCCCGGCCGTGGACCTCCGCATCCCGGGGGTGCACCCGCTCGGGCGACCCCAGGGAGATGAACTGCCGGTATGCGATCTCGGCGGCCAGCGGCGGGGCGACGCGGCTCAGCGCGCGCATCGCGTGATGAATCGGGATCACGGCGTCCTCCATTTTAAAATACGATCGTTCGTATAGTATGAGGACATGACGATCAGCGCTACTGCCAACTCCGACGGCCGCCGGCTTCGCGGAGACAGCTCCCGCCGCGCCGTCATGGCGGTCGCCGTCGACCTCGCGTCCGTCGACGGGCTCGACGGGCTGTCGATCGGCGCCCTCGCCACCCGCACCGGCATGAGCAAGGGCGGCGTCGTGGCGCTGTTCGGCTCGAAGGAGCACCTGCAGCTCGCCACGATCGACGCGGCGATCGAGGTGTTCCATGAGCATGTTCTGGTCCCGGCGCTCAGTGAGAAGGGTGGACTCGCCCGGCTTCGGGTGCTGACCGACTCGTGGCTGCGTTACAGCCAGTCGCGTGTCTTCTCCGGGGGATGCTTCTTCGCCGCCGTGTCGGCCGAGCTGGGATCCCGGCCGGGCACCGTGCGTGACGCGATCGCGACCGCGATGACCGACTGGCAGGCATTCGTGCGCCGCACAGTCGAGCGTGCCCTCGAGCGCGGGGAGCTTGCCGCCGACACCGATCCCGATCAGCTGTCGTTCGAGATCACCTCGTTGCTCGACGGGGCGAACGACCTGTCGCTGCTCCTCGGCTCCGACGAGCCTTACGCCCGCGCGCGAACGGCGATCGACCGGCTGCTCATGGCTCGTTGATGGTCATGACCACGAACACGCTGTCGAAGGTGATGTTGGGCACCGACAGATCGCCGGCAAAGTGTTGTACGGCGTAGATCTGAGCACCCCCTTTCGTCCATTGATCGGGGAGACCGAGATTGGTGCCCGCGACCGTGAACCCGTGCTTCTTGAGCCGCTTCGCCATCTCCTTCACGAAATCCGGTCCCATGCCGATGAAGTAGGCCTGGAGCGCGGGCTCCGGCGGCCCATAACGGAACACGCAAGACGCCGGGTAGCCCTTGGTCAGGGCGGGAAAGCCGGTGGGGCCCGTGAAGGCGGACTGAGGGAGCTCACTGACCGACCAGTCTTGGCCGATGCCTTCCCGGATGTTCGCCTCCATCCCGTACGGACAGGGGAGCGCGTCGTGCACCAGGGGCGCGAGATCGGATCCCGGCTGCTCGTGGGGCGGTCCTGCGCAGGCCGACAGGGCGAGCGCGGCGGCTGCGAGGCCGATGGCGAGACGGGGAACCGCCCGCGCGCGCATCAGGATTCCCGAGATACCGGAAGAGCGCCGAAGCCCTCGGTTGCACGTGCGGTGCGAGGCAGCATGTGGCGAATGCTAGTCCCCTCAGCGCCCGAGCAGGCGGGGTACCTCGGCGAGAGTCCGGATGACCGGCACCCCCGCCGCGCGCGCCGCGTCGAGCTGCTCGCGCGCAGCCCCGCCCGCGCGGTCGAGCCACACCCCGAGGAGGCCGGCAGCGGAGGCGCCCAGCGCGTCCGTGGTGAGCCGGTCGCCGATGTATGCGGCCTCGCCGGGCGCGACGCCGAAGGCCGCGCAGGCGTGGGCGAAGATCGCGGCATCCGGTTTCGAGACGCCGACCTCGCCGCTCGCGATGATGTGCTCGATGCGTGGGAGCAGGCCGGTGGCGCGCAGTTTGGCGGTCTGCGCGTTGAGGTCGCCGTTGGTGACCAGTCCGATCCGCACCGGGTCGGGGCCAGCGGTCAGCGCATCGAGGCAGGGGAGCGTATCGTCGTGCAGGGTCCAGGCGTTCTCGTAGTGGACGATGTAGCCGTCCCACCAGGCGTCGGCTTCGTCGTCGGTCTCGAGCACCAGGCCGTACGGCGCGAGGAAGGATCGCGCCCGCGCCCGGCGCTGCCCGCGGAAGTCGAGCTCGCCGGCCAGGTAGCGGTGGTAGTGCTCCTCTTCGAGCTGGTGCCAGCGCACGCTCTCGGCGGCAGCGTCGGCATCCGCCAGTTCGCCGCCTAGAACGGCTCGGTATGCGGTGATCCCGCGCTCGACCGCCTCCCGGTGCGCGAACAGGGTGTCATCGAGGTCGAACAGGGCCACCCGGATGCGCGCGGGCGCCACATCGGCCGACTCGGTCATCACACCCGCGGCAGGAAGCCGACGCGCTCGTAGATCCGTTTCAGCGTCTCCCTCGCGATGGCATCCGCGCGCTCCGCGTTGCCGGTCAGCACCCGGTCGAGCTCGGCGGGGTCGGCCAGCAGCTCGAGCGCGCGTGACCGCACCGGCGCGAACGCGGCGACCACGGCATCCGCGGTGGCCGACTTCAGGTCGCCGTAGCCGCGGCCCGCGAACTCGGTCTCGAGCGACGCGATCGACGAGCCGCCCAGCACCGACAGCAGCGTGAGCAGGTTCGAGACCCCCGGCTTCGACGCCGGGTCGAACCGGATGTCGCGCTCGGTGTCGGTCACGGCCGACTTGATCTTCTTCGCCGTCACCGCCGGGTCGTCGAGCAGCCAGATGATCCCGTTGTCGCTGTCGGCCGACTTCGACATCTTCGACCCGGGGTTCTGCAGGTCGTAGATCTTCGCGGTCTCCTTCGGGATCCGCACCTCGGGGATCACGAAGGTCTCGCCGTAGCGCGCATTGAAGCGCTGCGCGAGGTCGCGGGTCAGCTCGATGTGCTGCCGCTGGTCCTCGCCGACGGGCACGATCGTCGTGTCGTAGAGCAGCACGTCGGCGGCCTGCAGGATCGGGTAGGTGAACAGCCCGACGCTTGCTGCCTCGGTGCCCTGCTTGGCGGTCTTGTCTTTGAACTGGATCATCCGGCTCGCCTCGCCGAACCCGGTGATCGTGTTCAGCACCCAGGCCGCCTCGGCGTGCGCCGGCACCTGCGACTGCACGAACAGGATGGATGACGCCGGGTCGATGCCCGCCGCGATGTACTGGGCCGCCGTGCGGCGCGTCGCTTCGCGCAGCTTCGCCGGATCCTGCGGCACCGTGATCGCGTGCAGGTCGACGACGCAGAAGATCGCGTCGTACTCGGTCTGCAGCTGCTTCCACTGCAGGAGGGCGCCGATGTAGTTGCCCGCGTGCAGCGAGTCGGCAGAGGGTTGCATGCCCGAGAACAATCGGGGCTTCGTCATGATGGGGTCCGTTTCGAGAGGAGCTGGTTGAGTAGCTCGCGAAGCGAGCGTATCGAAACCGGTCGAACGAGCCGGGTCTCGATACGCGGCTGCGCCGCTACTCGACGAGCAAGAAGTCAGATGTCGTAGTCGACGACGACGGGAGCGTGATCGGACCATCGCTCCGAGTAGCTGGCGGCGCGATCCACGGTGTATGCACGCGCGCGCGCCGCGAGCTCGGGTGTCGCGAGCTGGTAGTCGATGCGCCATCCGGTGTCGGTGTCGAAGGCCTGCCCGCGGCTCGACCACCAGGTGTACGGGCCCGGCACCTCGCCGGCGAACCTGCGGCCCAGGTCGACCCAGCCGAGTCCGGCGCCCGCGTTGTAGCGCGGGTCGTCTTCGGCACCCAGGATGCGGTCGAAGTACTCGCGCTCCTTCGGCAGGAAGCCGGCGCGCTTCACGTTGCCCTTCCAGTTCTTGATGTCGAGGGTGCGGTGGCCGACGTTGAGGTCGCCCATGATGACGGCGAGCGGGTTGTGCTTCTGCAACTCGGGCAGGCGGGCGACCATGGCATCCAGGAACTTGTACTTCTCGACCTGCTTCGGCGTGCCGTCTTCGCCCGAGTGAACATAGACCGAGACGACCGTCACGATCGTGCCGTCGACGTCGTAGTCGGCCTCGAGCCAGCGGCCGGCGCTGTCGAAGTCCTGCGCGCCGAACTCGACCCGGTGGATCTCAGCGCGAGCCCGCGAGGCGATCGCGACGCCGGCGCGGCCCTTGGCGGTCGCGGCGTCGTGCAGCACGTTCCACTGGTCGCCGAGCAGGGCCGTCACGTCGTCGGTCTCGGCTCGCACCTCTTGCAGGCACAGGATGTCGACGTTGCGCCCGTCGAGCCACGCGCCCATGCCGTTGCGGTAGGCGGCACGGATGCCGTTCACGTTCACCGAGGCGATGCGCAGGGGGCGGGGCATGCACGCGATTCTACCGGGGGCCTGAGACGGCCTCGGATCGGCGGCGGAACAGCCGGGCGTACCACCGAGGCCGCGTTTCGGGCTCGGGCTGGTTCGCCGCCACCAGCTCGCGGGCGTTGGCCAGCCGCTGGGCCGCGACGCGCGGATCGACCACGATGCCGGCATCCTCGAGGCCGGTCGCGATCCAGGATGCGGCGATCAGGATGACCTGGCAGACCAGGTTGAAGAACAGCAGCAGGCCGGCCAGCACGGCGAACGACGCGATCAGGGGATTGTTCGTGGCACCGCCCAGCAGCGCCGAGCCCAGCGTCTTCAGCACCCCGAGCCCCAGCGCGCCCAGCACGGCCCCGGCCAGCAACCGCCTGCGGGGGATCCGGATCGCCGCAAGCAGCCGGTACAGCGCGGCGAGCACCACCGCATCGAGCACGAACATCACGCCGAGGGTGACGATCCGGCTCACCACGGTGGCGGCGACCGACTTGGCCGGGATGCCCACCAGCCCCAGCAGGAACCCGGTCGCGCTCGTCCCGGCGACCGAGAGCACGGCCGACACGAGCAGCACGACTCCGAGTCCTCCGCCGAGCGCGAGATCTCGGGCTTTCAGCGCGGCGAAGTTCGCGGCCGGCGAGGGCAGTTCGAACATCGTGCGCACGGCATCCCGCGCCGAGCCCAACCAGCCCAGCGCCGAGTAGAGCAGACCGACCAGGGCGATGGCGCCGGTCCAGCCGAAGACGCCGGCCGAGAGCAGGGTGCTCGCCTTGATGGCTCCGCTGCCGTCTCCCTGGTCGATCAGGCCCGGGATCGCGTTGTTCAGGGCCGTGACGATCGCGTCCTGGGCGACGGTGTTGCCGCTGATGACCAGTCCGGCGATCGAGAACGCGACCCACAGACCGGCGAACACGGCGAACAGCCCCTGGAAGGCCAGACCGCTGGCCAGGATCGGACCGCGCAGGCGCGAATAGTGCTGGAACACCCGCACCGGCTTGAGGGATTGCACCCACGCGATCCGGCTCTTCACCCACCCCGCCAGCGGACGGGGAGCCTTCGCGGGGGCGGCCATGCCTCCACCCTAGGGTTCGGCGCCACGCATTATGCTGACCCGGTACGCAACCCCCGCGAGCTTTCAGGTTGATCGAGAGCTTCGATCCCGAAGGATGTCCGGAGATGGCGCGCGGCGCTCGCGAACTGCACGGAGTCGGGGTGGGCCGCGGGGTCGTGATCGGGCCGGTGCTCTCGATGCCCGGGCCCCTCGCCGAGCCGGCCGAGGTCGGCCGCCGCCCCGGGGACGCGGCGGCCGAGAAGCAGGCGGCGTCGTCCGCCATCGGGTCGGTCGTGGTCGAGCTGCGCGATCGCGCCGACCGTGCCGAGGGGGCCGGTCGGGAGATCATCGAGGCGGCGATCCAGATGGCTCAGGACCCGGTGCTTGCCGACCGGGTCGGCGAGCGCATCGAGGCGGGCGCCACGGCCGAGCGCGCGGTGTTCGAGGCGTTCCGCTCGTTCCAGGAGCAGCTGACGTCGCTCGGCGGCCTCATGGCCGAGCGGGCGGTCGACCTCGGCGACGTGGGTCAGCGCATCATCGCGGTGCTGCGCGGCGTCCCGGCGCCGGGCGTGCCGGAGTCCGATACGCCGTTCATCCTGCTGGCCGACGACCTCGCACCCGCCGACACGGCGCTGCTCGACCTGAACCTGGTGCTCGGATTCATCACTCGACGGGGCGGGCCGACCGGTCACACGGCGATCCTGGCGCGATCCCGAGGGATCCCGGCGGTCGTGGGAGTCGGAGCGGCGGCAGAGGTGGCCGAGCGGACCCGCGCGATCCTCGACGCGGCATCCGGAATCATCACCGTCGACCCGAGCGACGACCAGGTCGCGCAGCTCGACGGCCGCGCCACCGCGAGCACCCCGCTGGTCGCGGGTCGCCTCGCGGCCGGCGCACTCGCCGACGGGACCCGCATCCCGCTGCTGGCCAACCTGGGGTCGCCGCAGGAGGCGGCGGCCGCGGTCGCGCTGGGCGCCGAGGGGGTCGGCCTGTTCCGCACCGAATTCCTGTTCCTCGGCGCGCAGACCCCGCCGAGCGTCGCCGAGCAGCAGAGGCAGTACGAGCAGGTGCTGTCGCAGTTCGCGGGCAAGAGGGTCGTCGTGCGCGTGCTCGATGCCGGCGCCGACAAACCTCTCGCCTTCCTGGGCGCCGGGCACGAAGACAATCCCGCCCTCGGCCTACGCGGGCTGCGCGCCCTGCGCGCCCGCCAGCAGATCCTGACCGACCAACTGATCGCCCTCAAGAACGCACAGGACGCCTCGGCCGCATCGGGCCATCCTGCCGAACTCTGGGTGATGGCGCCGATGGTGGCCGACGCCCCGGAGACTCGGTTCTTCGTCGACCTGGGCAGGCAGCTCGGCCTGAAGACGGTCGGCGTGATGGCCGAGCTGCCCTCGATCGCCCTGGTCGCCGACCAGGTGCTCGTGATCGCCGATTTCGTGAGCATCGGCACCAACGATCTGACGCAGTACACGCTGGCGGCCGACCGATTGCTGGGCAGCGTCGCGGCCTATCAGGACCCGTGGCACCCCGCCGTGCTGCGCCTGGTCGAGCTGCTCGGGAATGCCGGCGCCGAGGCCGGCAAGCCGGTCGGCATCTGCGGCGAGGCCGCGGCCGATCCGGAGTTGGCCGTCGTGCTGGTCGGGCTCGGGGCAACCTCGCTGTCGATGGCGCCGGCGGCGCTCGCCGACGTGCGCGCCGAGTTGGCCGGCGTGACACTCGAGCGCGCCCGGGTCAAGGCGGCGGCAGCGCTGGCCGCAGATTCGGCACAGGGTGCCCGGACCGCCGCCGCGATGGCCTGAGGAGGATTCGCTCCGAACTCTTCCGGCGCGGACGTAACCTTTTCGACCGCGCCGGCGATTACCGGATCGAGCGCATCGGTCGGGGGACCGATCGCTCGCGACATCCGGGTCGGATCCGGATCCCGCTGGGGGGCTTGCTCCCGTCGGCGTTCGCGACACCGCCTCGTGCACTTCCCCCGCACGGGCGGTGTCGCGGCGCTCGCGATGGCGGAGAAAATCCCTGCGTCGGGTGCGTAACCTCACGCGGTTCTCGCGCGATTACCCGATCGAGTGCACGCTACTAGAGGGGCACGGCGCTCGACTCAGTTCGGATCAGGAACCGAATCCGACGGGGGCCCGTCCCGCGAAACCGGCGGGACGACCCCTTCGGGCGCCATGGCCCCCGTTTCAGGTCGTCGCCAGAAGGGACGGGCCGTGCCACGCTGTGAGCCATGCTCCCCGACCCGAGCGCGCACAGCGGCACAGCGACGGATCGGTTCACTGCGGCCTATCGCGAGCTCTCGCCCCGCGTTCTCGGGTACCTGCGCAGTCACGGCGTCGACGACCCGGAAGCCGCCACGAACGACGTCTTCCTGGGGCTGCACGCGGTCTTCGATTCGGTCGCGGGCGGTGGGGACGGGGTGCGCACCTTGACCTTCTCGATCGCCCATGCGCGCCTGGTCGACTTCCACCGGGCCCAGGCACGGCATCCTCGGAACGTGCCATTCGAGGTCGACGACGACCCCCGCTACGCCGTATCGGCTGAGGAATCCGCACTCGACCGGGTCGGCGGAGTCGCGATGACCCTGTTGCGACGCCTCGGCGACGATCAACGGCAGGTGGTGAGCCTGCGCGTGATCGCCGGGCTCTCGCTGGAGGAGACCGCCCAGGTGATGGATCGCAGCGTCGGCTCCATCAAGCAACTCCAGCGCCGCGGGCTCGAGTCGCTTCGGGCGCTCATGGCACGGGAGGTGATCGATGTCTGATCCGATCGAGTTGCTGCTGATCGAGAGCGAGCTGGAGCACGACGCCGTGCTCCGCGACCTGCTCGGTGAGATCGAGCAGGAGGCGATCGCGGTGCGGCCGATGCCGTCTGCGGAGCTCTCGGCGCTGATGAACCCGCGGTCCGCTGCTGCCCGGCGCCCGCGTCGGCGGTCGTTCGCCGGGCGAAGCGCGATCATCACGGGTGTCGTCGTGATCGGCGCTCTCGGCCTGGGCGCCACCGCGGCGGCCGCGAGTCCCGAGGCGCGATCGGCCATCGGGGCGGGAGTGGCCGCGATCGCGCATCTGTTCCAGCCCGCGCTCGTCGCACCGGAGCCCGCTCCGACCCCTCGGCACCCGGCCTCGGGCACCGATGTGCCGTCGACCGATCCGTCAGCCGGCGCGTCGGATGGCCCGTCAGCCGATCCGACCGCGGATGCCACAGGTGAACCGTCGCCGTCGGCCGACGCGACCGCGGGAGCGAACAATCACTCCGGCTCGTCCGGGCACTCGGGCGACTCGAAGTCCGAGGACAGCCACGGCAACGGCACAGGCAACCAGAGCGGGCACGGCAACGGCACGGGCCAGGGCAACGGCGGCCCGGCACCGACCCCCTAGCACCGCGCTAGGGTCGGAAGGCGCGGCCATCCGGCCGCCCGCCGACTGAGATCCACCCCCGCGGAGGCCCCGATGCAACGGTTCGAGGGTCGCGTCGCCCTGATCACGGGAGCGTCTCGCGGGATCGGCCTGGCGATCGCCGAGCGCATCGTGGCCGAAGGCGGCTCGGTCGTGATCACTGGCCGCAAGCAGGAAGCCCTGGATGCCGCGGTCGCCGCCCTGGGGCCGAACGCGCTCGGCGCCGCGGGCCGTGCCGACGACGCCGACCACCGCGCAGCGACGCTCGCCCTGGTCGCCGAACGGTTCGGCCGCCTGGACCACCTGGTGAACAACGCCGGGATCAACCCGGCGTACGGTCCGCTCGCCCAGGTCGGCGTCGACGTGATGCGCAAGACCCTCGAGGTCAACGTGATCGCCGCGCTGGAGTGGGCGCGCGATGCGATCTCGAGCGGGCTGCTGGGCGACGGTGGCTCGATCGTGAACATCTCATCCATCTCGGGCGTCGCGGCAGCTCCCGGAATCGGCTTCTACGGCGTCAGCAAGGGCGCGCTGATCACCCTGACCCTGCAGCAGGCGGCCGAATTCGCCCCGGGCATCCGGGTCAATGCGGTCGCCCCCGCTGTGATCAAGACGGACTTCGCCAGGGCGCTCTACGAGGGCCACGAGGCCGAGGCGGCGGCCCAGTACCCGCTGAAGCGCCTCGGCGAGCCGGCCGACGTCGCCGGGCCGGTCGCCTTCCTGCTCTCGGCCGACGCGGCCTGGATCACCGGTCAGACCCTCGTGATCGACGGCGGGGCGTCGGCGGGGTCGATCCTCTAACCCGCTGAGCGCCGCTGGGCGGATGCAGCCGACTGCTCAGCGGCCCAGCTCGGCCTTGCCCAGCGACATCCGGTGCACCTCGTCGGGTCCGTCGGCGAGCCGGAGCGTGCGCGCCGCGGCCCACATCTGCGCCAGCGGCGTGTCGGCGGAGACGCCGGCTGCGCCGAACAACTGGATCGCGTGGTCGAGGATCCCCTCGACTGCGGAGGGCACCGCGATCTTGATCGCCTGGATCTCGGTCATCGCCGCCTTGTTGCCCACGGTGTCCATGAGCCAGGCGGTCTTGAGCACCAGCAGCCGTAGCGCCTCGAGCTGCACGCGCGCGTCGGCAGCCCATTCGCGCACCACGCCCTGCTCGGCCAGCGGCCGTCCGAAGGCCACGCGCGACGCGGCACGCGCACGCACCAGCTCGAGGGCTCGCTCGGCCATCCCCAGCAGCCGCATGCAGTGATGGATGCGCCCCGGCCCGAGCCGGGCCTGCGCCATCGCGAAGCCGGCTCCCTCGGCCCCGAGCAGGTTCCCGGCGGGCACGCGCACCTGGTCGAACTCGATCTCAGCGTGCCCGCCGTGCTCACGGTCGTCGTAGCCGAAGACGGTGAGCGGGCGCACCACGGTGACCCCGGGGGTGTTCCGCGGCACGAGGATCATGCTCTGCTGCCGATGACGGTCGGCATCCGGGTCGGTCTTGCCCATCACGATGAAGAGGGCGGCATCCGGGTTCATGGCGCCGGTCGACCACCACTTGCGCCCGGTGATGACGTAGTCAGCCCCACCGTGCCCATCAGAGACCCGCTCGATGCGGGTCTGGATGTTGGTGGCATCGCTCGACGCGACATCCGGCTCCGTCATGCAGAACGATGACCGGATGCGGGCGTCGAGCAGCGGCTCGAGCCACTCGCTCTGCTGGGCCGGGGTGCCGAACTCGGCGAGCAGTTCCATGTTGCCGGTGTCGGGGGCCGCGCAGTTCAGGGCGGCCGGGGCGAGGCGGATGCTGCGCCCGGTCAGCTCGGCCAGCGGCGCATACTGCAGAGTGGTCAGCCCCGCACCCCGTGCGCCGGGCAGGAACAGGTTCCACAACCCGCGCGCCCGGGCCGACGCGCGCAGCCGCGCCACCACGTCGGGCTCGCTCCACCGCTCAGGATTCGCCGCCAGCTCGGCGTCCAGCTCCGCCTCGGCCGGGTACACCTCGGTCTCGAGAAAGTCGGTGAGCACGCCGATCAGCTGGGTCGTGCGCTCGTCGGGGGCGAAGTCCATGGGCTCAGCCTGTCGCATCCAGTTGAGCCGCGCCCCAGCGCGCGAGCGGCACGACGAACGAGCCGACCTGTTCGAACCCGGCACCCACGGTCTGGCCGCCGCTGAACCGCCGGTGGATGCCTTCGAGGATGACCGCCAGCTTGTACGCGGCGAACCCCCGGTACCAGCCGAGTGGCGGCACAGAGACCCCGACGACCGCAGAGTAGGCGTCGAGCAGTTCGGCGAACTCCGGATACCCGGCCGCGTGATCCACGGCGCTGCCGCCGATGCCGGCGCCGCCGGTGATCTCGGCGAAGTCCCAGTACATGCTGAAGGTGCCCAGGTCGAGCAACGAGTCGCCGATGGTGGCCATCTCCCAGTCCAGCACCGCGGCGATCCGCCGGCCGTCTGCTGCGTCCGGATGCACGATGGCGTTATCGAGGCGGAAGTCACCGTGCAGCAGCGAATCCCGGGTCGTCTCGGGCCGGGTCAGCCCGAGCCGCTCCTGGAGCGTGTCGAGCTCGACCAGCTCGCGGCTGCGCGACGCGTCGTACTGCGCGGCCCATCTGCGCAGCTGCCGCTCGACGAAGCCGGCGGGGTGCCCGAACTCGGCGAGCCCGACCGAGACCGGGTCGAGGCGGTGCAGCTCGCCGAGGGTCCGCGCGAGTTCGAGCGAGGTCTGCCGCAGCGCCGCGGGGGAGTGACCGGCGTTGTCTGCGGGACGGGACAGGATCGGCCCGGCCACGAAATCCATGAGATAGAACGGTGTGCCCACGCCGGCCGCGCCGTCGGCGTCATCCACGCAGACCAGCGCGGCCGGCACCGCCACCGCGCTGCCGGCCAGGGCCGAGATGATCGTGAACTCGCGCTGCATGTCGTTCGCGGTGCTCAGCACGTGGCCGAGCGGTGGGCGCCGCAGCACGAGCGGCCGCGCCGCGCCGTCGATGCGGTAGGTCAGGTTGCTCAGGCCCCCGGCCAGCCGTGTCGCGGTGAGTCCGTCCCCGCCGTCCGACGCGATCAACCCGGGATGCGCGGCGGCGAGCCAGCGTCCGAAGACTGCGACGTCGAGCCCGGGCGTCGCGCCGGGGCGTGCACCGGAGCTCGCGACGCCGCTCATGCCGGCAGCAGCAGGGCGATCGACTCCGCCACCACGGCAGGCCGGTCGGAGCCCTCGACCTCGACGGTGATGCGCTGGGCGACGCGGTAGCCGAGCCCGCTCTCCTCGACGCCGGTCACCTCGATCCTCGCGCGCAGGCGCGATCCCACCACGACGGGCTGAACGAACCGGACCCGGTCGAACCCGTAGTTCACCACCGCGCCGAGCCCGCCGATGTCGAGGAGCCCCTCGGTGAGGACCGGGATGAGCGCGAGAGTGAGGTAGCCGTGCGCCACCGGTGCGCCGAACGGCCCGGCCGCGGCGCGCTCCGGCTCGACGTGGATCCACTGGAAGTCGCCGGTGGCCCCCGCGAACGCGTCGATGCGGCCCTGATCCACGGTGAGCCAGTCGGCGCCGACCAGTTCCGTGCCGACCAGGTTGCTCAACTCGGCAGGACGCGCGACGGTCCAGCCCGTGGGGCGTGCGTTCATGCGGGGTCCCATCCTCCTCGACGAGGATCACCACGCTACCCGCCGCACGCGGCGAAGTCCCGCGGGCCGCGGGCGCCCCCACCGCGCCGACCCCCGAACGGGGGGTGAGGTAGCCTCGGAAAGGCGCGTCATAGTGAATCAACAGGGTTGTCTCTCTCCATGAGGACGTCGAACCGTGGACTCAGCCACGGAACTGCTTTCTCGCCATTGGGGACATGAGAGGCCCGGAAATGGATCAGGGGGATGAGCAGTCAGGATTCGAAGCTCACCACTTCGGACACAGAGTTGATCGAAAGCGCTCGATCGGGGGATACGAGCGCCTTCGCCGAGTTGTGGCGACGCCACTATCGCTCTGCTGCTCGCGTCGCCCGCCAGTTCACGTCGTCGATCGATGCCGATGACCTCGTCAGCGAGGCGTACGCACGGATCTTCCAGCGTGTTCTGGCGGGCGGCGGACCCACCGGCGCCTTCCGCCCGTACCTGTATACGACCATCCGCAATCTGGCGAGCAGCTGGGGGGCGGCATCGCACGACGTCCAGGTCGACGTGATCGAGGAATTCGAAGACGAGCGCATCCCCGACGATCCCGGATCGTGGGCCCTCGATCGCACCCTGACGGCCAAGGCGTTCCGCTCGCTTCCGGACCGTTGGCAGACCGTTCTCTGGTACACCGAGGTCGAGGGGATGGACCCGCACGAGGTCGCCCCGCTGATGGGCCTCACCGCCAACGGCGTCGCCGCGCTGTCGTACCGCGCCCGCGAGGGACTCCGCACCGCCTGGCTGCAGGCCCACATCTCGAACGCCGGGACCTCCGCCGAGTGCAAGTGGACGATGGCGCGCCTCGGCGACCGCGCACGCAACGGCCTGACCGCTCGTGAGAAGGATCGCGTCGAACTCCACCTGCTCGACTGCACCAAGTGCGCCGTGATCTCGGAAGAGGTGGAAGAGGTCGGGTCCCACCTCGCGCTGGTCATGGTGCCGTTGCTGCTCGGCGGAGTCGCCGGCGGTGCGCTGCTCGCCTCGCTCGCGCACCCGGCATCCGCACTGGCTGCCGACGTCATCCCGGCCCTGCCCGCCGCGGTGCATACCGCGGCCACCGGCGGCGTCTTGGCGGCCCCGGTGCTGGGCGGGCTCGCACTCGGTTCGTCAACCGGCGCCGGTGCCCTCGTCGGCAGCCTGGCGATCATCGCCGTGCTCGGGGGCGGAATCGCGCTCGGGGTCTCGGCACCCGGCTCCCCGCTCGCGGCGACCGCGCCCAGTCATGCCGCCTCGGCGTCCGGAGCCTCGGACGACGCGGCCAACCCGAGCGCGGCGCCGGGCTCCGCGCCCACCGATCCGGCGGACACCTCGGCTCTCGGCGGCGTGGGCGGCGTGACGAACGCCATCGGTGGCGCGGTCGGCGACACCGTGGATGGAGTCGGCGACACGGTGAACGGAGTCTTCGGCGGCGTCACCGGCGTCGTCAACGGCGTGACCGCACCGATCCTCGACCCGATCACCGGCGGCGCTCCCGCGGTCACCACCACCGTCGACCTGCATCTTGCCGGAACCGGGACGCCGGGCGGCACCGTCACGGCTTCCGTCGCGGGTGCCGTCTACACCACGGTGGTCGCGGCCAATGGAAGTTGGGCGATCAACATCAAAGCGCTGCCGCAGAACACGACGGGCGCTGATGCGACCATCACGCAGAAGACCACCGGCCTGGTCGGCGGACTGCTCGGGGCCCTGATCCCGCTCCAGGTGACGGTGAACTCCCTCGGGCTGCACCTCAGCCTGCTGGGCTGAGACGATCCAGCGAAAATCCTCGACTTCGTCGCGTCATAGTTGAGCGGTTCCGCTGTCTCTTCGTGTGAAGACAACTTCACACAGGCTCCGCTCTCCGACGTCCCAGCGAGAGCGGACACGGTCGGTGCCCGTGGAGATCCCAGCCGAAGCGGGCACCGACCCAACGCGCGTTTCGCATCCGTCTTTGCGCTCCGGATGCGAGAAACACGAAGGCCGCCCGACTCCACGAGTCGTTGGCGGCCTTCGGTTTGTTAGTGACGACCGACGCCCGAGACGGGCATCGGCGCTGGCGTCGCAGCGAAGGCCAGAAATGACCTTCGCTCTAAGCTCCAGCGCGCGGCAGGTCGGGCGAACCACGCAGGATCGCCTGCTTGACCTCCGAGATCGCCTTGGTGACCTCGATGCCGCGCGGGCAGGCCTCCGAGCAGTTGAAGGTGGTGCGACAGCGCCACACGCCCTCCTTGTCGTTCAGGATGTCGAGGCGCACCTGGCTGCCCTCGTCGCGGCTGTCGAAGATGAAGCGGTGCGCGTTCACGATCGCGGCCGGGCCGAAGTACTGACCGTCGGTCCAGAACACCGGGCAGCTCGAGGTGCACGCCGCGCACAGGATGCACTTGGTGGTGTCGTCGAAGACGGCCCGCTGGGCGACCGACTGAATGCGCTCCTTCTCCGGCTTGTCGCTCGCGATCAGGAAGGGCTGGATGGCTCGGTACGACTCGAAGAACGGCTCCATGTCGACGATCAGGTCCTTCTCGAGCGGAAGCCCCTTGATCGCCTCGACGTAGATCGGCTGGCTGATGTCGAGATCCTTGATCAGCGTCTTGCAGGCCAGCCGGTTGCGGCCGTTGATGCGCATGGCGTCCGAGCCGCAGATGCCGTGCGCGCAGCTGCGGCGGAAGGTGAGCGAGCCGTCCTGCTCCCACTTGATCTTGTGCAGCGCGTCGAGCACCCGGTCGGTCGGGTACAGCTGCACGTCGAAGTCCTGCCAGTGCGGTTCGGCGTCCACCTCGGGGTCGAACCGGCGGATGATCAGCGTGACCGTGAAGGCCTGGATCGGGGCCTCAGCGGCGCCCCCGGTCGACTCCGTGGCGACAGCGACATCCGACATGTCAGTACTTCCGTTCCATCGGTTGATAGTTCGTCACCACGACCGGCTTCCAGTCGAGCGAGATGTGGTCTGCGGCGTCCGCCGAGTGCGGATCACCGGTCAGGTAGGCCATCGTGTGCTTCATGTACGTTGCGTCGTCGCGCGTCGGGAAGTCGTCGCGCTGGTGGCCGCCCCGGCTCTCTTTGCGGTTGCGCGCCGAGAACACCACGACCTCGGCCAGGTCGAGCAGGAACCCCAGCTCGATCGCCTCGAGCAGGTCGGTGTTGAACCGGCGGCCCTTGTCTTGGATCGACACGTTCTTGTAGCGGCCGCGCAGCTCGTGGATGGTCTGGGTCACCTTGGCCAGCGACTCGTCGGTGCGGAACACCTGAGCGTTCTTGTCCATCTCGTCCTGCAGTTCCTTGCGCAGCGCGGCGATCCGCTCGGTGCCGTTCGAGGTGCGCAGCTCCTCGACCAGCCCGGTCACGAAGCCCGCCGGGTTCTTCGGCAGCGGCACCCAGTCAGCGGTCTTGGCGTACTCGACCGCGTTGTTGCCCGCGCGCTTGCCGAACACGTTGATGTCGAGCAGCGAGTTGGTGCCCAGCCGGTTGCTGCCGTGCACCGAGACGCAGGCGCACTCGCCCGCGGCGTACAGCCCGGGCACGACGGTGTCGTTGTCGCTGAGCACCTCGGCCTTGACGTTGGTCGGGATGCCGCCCATCGCGTAGTGCGCGGTCGGCATCACCGGCACCGGCGTGGTCACCGGGTCGATGCCCAGGTAGGTGCGGGCGAACTCGGTGATGTCGGGCAGCTTGGTCTCGAGCACCTCGGCGCCGAGGTGGGTGCAGTCCAGCAGCACGTAGTCCTTGTGCGGACCGGCGCCGCGGCCTTCCGCCACTTCGAGCACCATGCAGCGCGAGACGATGTCGCGTGGGGCGAGGTCTTTGATGGTCGGGGCGTAGCGCTCCATGAAGCGCTCGCCGCTCGCGTTGCGCAGGATCGCGCCCTCGCCGCGCGCGCCCTCGGTGAGCAGGATGCCGAGACCGGCCAAGCCGGTCGGGTGGAACTGGAAGAACTCCATGTCCTCGAGGGGCAGGCCCTTGCGCCAGATGATCCCGACGCCGTCGCCGGTCAGGGTGTGCGCGTTCGAGGTGGTCTTGTAGATCTTGCCGAACCCGCCGGTGGCGAAGACGATCGCCTTGGCCTGGAAGACGTGGATGTCGCCGGTCGCCAACTCGTACGCGACCACGGCGGACGGGCGGTCCTTGCCCTTCACCTTCGTCATGACCACATCGAGCGCGTAGTACTCGTTGAAGAAGTTGACGCCGAGCTTGACGCAGTTCTGGAACAGCGTCTGCAGGATCATGTGGCCGGTGCGGTCGGCCGCGTAGCACGCGCGACGCACGGGCGCCTTGCCGTGATCCCGGGTGTGACCGCCGAAGCGGCGCTGGTCGATCTTGCCCTCCGGCGTGCGGTTGAACGGCAGCCCCATGTTCTCGAGGTCGAGCACGGCGTCGATGGCCTCTTTGGCCAGGATCTCGGCGGCATCCTGATCCACCAGATAGTCACCGCCCTTGACGGTGTCGAAGGTGTGCCACTCCCAGTTGTCCTCCTCGACATTGGCGAGCGCGGCGGCCATGCCGCCCTGCGCGGCGCCGGTGTGGGAGCGGGTGGGGTAGAGCTTGGTGATGACCGCGGTGTTGGCCTTCGGACCGGCCTCGATCGCAGCACGCATGCCGGCGCCCCCGGCTCCGACGATGACCACGTCGAAGCGGTGGTAGTGCACGCCGTCGATCACGTCCCCATCTTCGAAGTCATCGGCGAGCTGGGATGTTGAGGAGTCGGTCACGCGTTCAGGCTCACTTCGAGATGGCCGAGCAGAAGTCGGGCACGAGATTGGCGGGCGCCCCGGCGGGGCAGGGGTCGAAGGTGGTCAGCACCAGGGTGCCGAGCGCGATGAGCACGACGACGGCACCGGCCACGAGCACCAGGAACACCACGCGCAGCCGACCGCGCGCGTAGTCGTTGATGATCGTGCGCATGCCGTTGCCGCCATGGATCAAGGCGAGCCAGAGCAGCAGCACGTCCCAGACCTGCCAGAACGGGCTCGCCCACTTGCCGGCCACGAAGGCGAAGTCGATGGCCCGTACCCCGGTTCCGAGGAACAGGTTCACGAACAGGTGGCCGAAGATCAGCACGACGAGCACCACGCCGGACAGGCGCATGTAGAGCCAGCCCCACTTCTCCCAGTTCACCCGGCGGCGCTTGGCGACCGGCCGGTCAGGGCTGGGAGGGGTGTGCGGGCTGCGGGGGGCGTCGATGGTGGTCATGACATCTCCGCGATGATGTTGGTGATCTGACGGGGGGCGAAGCCGGCCAGCAGCACGATCCAGAGCACGATCACGACCCAGAACATCAGGCGCTGGTGGCGCGTGCCCCATGCCCAGAAGTCGATCAGGATGATCCGCAGCCCGTTCAGCGCGTGGAACCCGATCGCCGCGACCAGCGCGAGTTCGCCGAGCCCGAGGATCGGCGTCTTGTACTCGTTGATGACCGAGTTGTAGGCCTCGGGGCTGATGCGCACCAGCGAGGTGTCGAGCACGTGGACCAGCAGGAAGAAGAAGATCGCGACCCCGGTGATGCGGTGCAGCACCCACGACCACATGCCCTCACGACCGCGGTAGAGCGTGCCGGCCAATCGTCGGGGTGCGCGGATCTTGGTGGCGGCGGCTGCTCCGGATTCGGCGGCCTGACTCGACACGGTGATTCCTCCTTGTGTCACGTTGCGGTCGACGGGTGGCACGCCGTTCGCTCCTCAATCGGACTCTTCGAGTCTAGGCCTGCGCCCGAGTCGTCGCCGTCATGTCCCGCCTCCGTTCTCTCGGTGTCGAGAGAGTTGCCGGGCGGGTTACTAGGGTGAGGGCATGGCGAAGCGCGCAGTCGGGCTCGACCGGTTCTACAGCATCATTCCCGCGGGCGGAATCGGGTCGAGGCTGTGGCCGCTCTCGCGGGCCGACGCCCCCAAGTTCCTGCACGATCTGACCGGATCCGGCAGTTCGCTGCTGCGCGCGACCTGGGACCGGCTCGCTCCGATCTCGGGACCCGATCGGGTGATGGTGGTCACCGGCCGGGCGCATCGCGCCGCGGTGGAGGCGCAGATCCCCGAACTGAGCGACGCCAACATCGTGCTCGAGAGTGAGCCCAGGGATTCGACGGCTGCGATCGGGCTGGCCGCCGCCATCCTGCGCCGTCGCGAGCCGGATGTGATCGTCGGCTCGTTCGCCGCCGATCACGTCATCACGGATGTGCGCGCCTTCCGCCGCGCGGTCGAGCAGGCCATCGCGGCGGCGGACGCCGGCTGGATCGCCGCGATCGGCATCGCGCCGACCGAACCGGCCATCGGCTTCGGCTACATCGAGTGCGGCGGTCCGCTCGACATCGACGGCGCACCCGACGCGCTGGCCGTCGATCATTTCGTCGAGAAACCGGATCTCGCGACGGCGAAGAAGTATCTGGCCGACGAGAAGCACCTCTGGAACGCAAGCATGTTCTTCGCCCGCGCCGATGTGCTGCTGGCCAGGATCGGCGAGTCGGATCCCGAGCTGCTCGCCGGCCTCGAGCAGCTCGCCGAGGCCTGGGACGACCCGGCGAGGCGCGGGCCCGCGGTCGACCGGATCTGGCCGGGACTCCGCAAGATCGCGATCGACTACACGGTCGCCGAGCCGGCCGCCGCCGCCGGGCGCCTCGCGGTGATCCCGGGCACCTTCGACTGGGACGACGTCGGCGACTTCGCGTCGATCGCCAAACTGCACTCCGGCGGGCGCAGCTCCGACCTCGCGATCCTGGGAGAGAACGCACGCGTGCTCGCCGATGCCTCGAGCGGGATCGTGGTCAGCCAGACCAGCAGGATCATCTCGCTGATCGGCGTGCGCGACATCGTGGTGGTGTACGCCCCCGACGCGTTGCTGGTCACCACGAGCCAGAATGCGCAGCGGGTCAAAAGCGTGGTCGACGCGCTCAAATTGAGCGGTCGATCCGAGGTCCTCTGATCATTTCCGGTTCATTACGGCGCCGTCGCGGCTTTGTAACTCTTGGGCCGCATCCCCAGGAGCGGACTCGGAACCGGTCGTCATACTGAGTAACGTGGAGCCAATTCGCCCGGCAACGTGCCCGGCGTGATCTTGGAGGACACAGTGACATTGACTTCGCGTAAAACCGCGTTGGCCGGTCTCGCAGCCCTCGGCGTGAGCGCACTCGTGCTCGCCGGGTGTTCTGCAGCCCCGACCGGTGGCAGCACCAAGACGGCAGCTTCGAACTTCCTGCCGTGCATGGTCTCTGACTCGGGCGGCTTCGACGACCACTCGTTCAACGAGATCGGCCTTCAGGGTCTGCAGGCCGCCGCCAAAGACCTGGGCGTGAAAGAGAAGCACGTCGAGTCGAACACCAACGACGACTACGCGCCCAACATCGAGAGCCTGCTCGGCCAGGGCTGCAACCTGATCGTCACCGTCGGCTTCCTGCTGTCGTCGGCGACGGATGACGCGGCCAAGGCCAACCCGGACGTCAAGTTCGCGATCGTCGACGACGGCCTCGACAACGAGGGCGCGACCGGCACGGATGGCAAGCCCACCGGTGATGGCAAGGTCGACGTGGCCAACGGCAAGCCGATCCTGTTCGACACCGCTCAGGCGGCCTTCCTCGCCGGCTACGCGGCCGCGAGCTACTCGAAGACCGGCGTGGTCGGTACCTTCGGCGGCATTCAGATCCCGCCGGTGACGATCTTCATGGACGGCTTCGCCGAGGGCGTCGCGTACTACAACACGGCCAAGAGCAAGGATGTCAAGGTCGTCGGCTGGGATGTCGCCAGCCAGACCGGCGTCTTCACCGGCGGCTTCGCGGCCGGCGTCGAGGCCAAGACCGCTGCTCAGGGCCTGCTCGACCAGAAGGCGGACGTCATCATGCCCGTCGGCGGACCGATCTACCAGAGCGCCGCCGAGGCGATCAAGGACCAGAACACCGGTTCGGTCATGATCGGTGTCGACGCTGACGTGTTCAACACCGACCCGAAGGTTCAGGACATCCTGCTCACCTCGGTCATGAAGGGCGTCGACAAGGGCGTCAAGGCGGTCGTTGAAGACGCCGCGGGCGGCGACTTCAACAACACGCCGTTCATCGGCACGCTGAAGAACGGCGGAGTCGGCCTGGCGCCGTTCCACAACTACGCCAGCAAGGTCGACCCGGGTCTCCAGAAGGAGATCGACGACATCAAGGCGAAGATCATCTCGGGTGACATCAAGGTCACCTCGAAGGCGACGCCGAAGTAGTTCAGCTCGTAGGAATCTGGCGGGGAGGTCGGTACGTCCGGCCTCCCCGCCACCTTTCCGCTCGGCATAGATTGGCACCATGAAGCTCCAACTCCGCGGGATCACCAAGCGGTTCGGCGCACTGACTGCGAACGACCACATCGACCTCACGGTCGAACCCGGTGAGATCCACGCCCTGCTCGGCGAGAACGGCGCGGGCAAGTCCACCCTGATGAACGTGCTCTACGGGCTCTACCAGGCCGATGAGGGTCAGATCCTGCTCGACGACGACGTCCAGCACTTCTCCGGCCCCGGCGACGCGATGAGCGCGGGGATCGGCATGGTGCACCAGCACTTCATGCTCATCCCGGTCTTCACGGTCGCCGAGAACGTCATCCTCGGTCACGAGCCGACCAAGGCGGGCGGCCGCCTCGACCTCGCCGCCGCTCGCGCGAAGGTGCGCGAGATCTCGGCCCGGTTCGGCTTCGATGTCGACCCCGACGCTGTCGTCGAGAACCTCCCGGTCGGCGTGCAGCAGCGCGTCGAGATCATCAAGGCGCTGTCGCGCGATGCCAAGGTGCTGGTGTTCGACGAGCCGACCGCGGTGCTCACCCCGCAAGAGACCGACGAGCTGATGGTCATCATGCGCCAGCTCAAGGCGGCGGGGACCTCCATCGTCTTCATCACCCACAAGCTGCGCGAGGTCCGCGAGGTCGCGGACCGGATCACCGTCATCCGGCTGGGCAAAGTGGTGGGCGAGGCATCTCCCACCGCCAGCAACGAGGAACTCGCCTCGATGATGGTCGGCCGAGCCGTCGATCTGATGATCGAGAAGGGCCCCGAGAAGCCGGGAGCCGAATCGCTGGTGGTCACCGATCTCTCGGTGATCGACCACAGCGACGCCTACGTCGTCTCGCACGTGAGCTTCTCGGTGCGCGCCGGAGAGGTGCTCGTGGTGGCCGGCGTGCAGGGCAACGGGCAGACCGAGCTCACCGAAGCCATCATGGGCTTGCAGCCCCGGGTCGAGGGCACGATCGTTCTCAACGGCGAGGAGCTGACCGGGCGCAGCACCGCGGGAGTGCTGGATGCCGGGGTCGGCTTCGTCCCCGAGGACCGCAACGAAGACGGCCTGATCTCCGAGTTCACCATCGCCGAGAACCTGATGCTCGACCGGTCGACCACCCCGCCGTTTGTACGGGCCGGTGCGCTGCAGCTGGGCGTGCTCGAGGAGTTCGCGCAGAAGAAGCTGTCGGAGTTCGACATCCGGGCCCAGGGGATCGGCTCGCTGGTCGGGCAGCTCTCCGGCGGCAACCAGCAGAAGGTGGTGCTCGCGCGCGAGCTGAGCCGCGATCTCAAGCTGCTCGTAGCCGCCCAACCGACCCGCGGGCTCGATGTCGGATCGATCGAGTTCGTGCACAAGCGGATCATCGGGGCGCGCGATTCCGGCATCCCGGTCATCGTGGTGTCGACCGAGCTGGATGAGGTGGTGGCGCTCGCCGACCGGATCGCCGTGATGTTCCGCGGCGGCATCGTCGGCATCGTGCCCGGCGACACGTCACGCGAGACGCTCGGTCTGATGATGGCCGGCGAGGTCCCGGCGGAGGTGGCCGCGTGAGCGCGCAGCTGCCGTCGAGCACCCCGACGGTCCTTCCCACCGAGCCGGGGCAGGCTCCCAACGTCAAGCCGGACGCCGAGGCGCCGACGGCCAACCGCATCCTGCGCGAGATCTTCTCGGGAAGCGCGGTGGTCACCGTGCTCGCGGTCGTCCTGGCCCTGCTGATCGCCGGGGTGCTGATCGCCGCGACCGACAGCGGGGTTCAGACCGCGTTCGGGTACTTCTTCGCCCGGCCGGGAGACAGCTTCCAGGCCATCGCGAACGCGGTCGGCGGCGCCTACTCCTCGCTGTTCCAGGGCTCGATCTACAACTTCCTGCGGCCCGGGTTCGTCAACGGCATCAAGCCGCTGACCGAGACGCTGACCTTCGCGACCCCGCTGATCGTGGCCGGACTCGGGGTGGCCCTGGCGTTCCGCGTCGGCATGTTCAATATCGGCGGTCGCGGCCAGATCCTGATCGCGGCGGCGGTAGCCGGCTGGATCAGCTGGTCGTTCCCGATGCCGTTCTTCATCCACGCGCTGGTGGCCACGATCGGCGCGATCGTCGGCGGCGCGCTCTGGGGCGGTCTGGCCGGCTTGCTGAAGGCGCGAACCGGGGCGCACGAGGTGATCGTGACGATCATGCTCAACTACGTCGCGTTCTACCTCATCTCGTTCATGCTGCGCACCCCCGGCCTGCTCCAGTCCGCGGGATCGAACAACCCCAAGTCGCCCGCGGCGCTGCCGACGGCGGTCTATCCGAAGCTCAGCGACCTGGTCACCCTCCTCGGCGGCGGGCCGACGACGTTCCGGGTGAACGTCGGATTCCTGATCGCGATCCTGGCCACGATCTTCGTCTGGTACCTGGTCAACCGATCGAGCATGGGCTTCCAGTTCCGAGCCGTCGGTGAGAACCCGAGTGCGGCCCGCGTCGCCGGGATCAACGTCAAGATGGTCTACGTCCTGGCGATGGTGGTCTCGGGCGGCCTCGTCGGCCTCGCCGGAGCAGACCAGGTGCTCGGCAACACGCCATCCGGCTTCAGCTCGGGCGTGGATGCCGGCATCGGCTTCGACGCGATCACCGTCGCCCTGCTCGGCCGCTCGCGGCCCTGGGGCGTTTTCTTCAGCGGTCTGCTGTTCGGAGCGCTGAAGGCCGGCGGCTACAACATGCAGGCCTCGCAGCAGATCCCGATCGACATCGTGCTGGTCGTGCAGTCGGTGATCGTGCTGCTGATCGCGGCTCCGCCGCTGGTGCGCACCGTGTTCCATCTGCCCAAGCCGGGCATCCAGCCCAGAGTCCGCCGCTCGGCGAAGGTGGTGACCAAGTGAGTGCCGTGACCGCACCCTCCCTCTCCGCGCCGATCGTGCGTGAGAAGGCGATCGTCCGCAGCCTCAAGATCCCGATCGTGCTCGACGTGTTCGCCGTCGCGGCCCTGATCTTCGCGTTCGGGATTCCGCGCGCGGGATCGAGCACCTTCGGCCTGTCGACCGCGCGCGACTTCTTCCAGATCCCGCCGGTCACGGTCCCGACGGTCGGCACCGTCGGGACCGTGGCGATCCTCCTGGTCGCTCTGGCCGTGGTCGGGCATCTGTTCGTCGCCCGCGGCGCGACCGGCAAGGTGCCGCTCTGGCTCGCCGCCGTGTTCGCCGTGCTGTTCCTGTTCCTGTTCCTCACCTGGGCGGCTGCAGGGCTGCGATCCGTTCCGGTGCCCGGCCTGCTGATCGGCAGCCTGGCTCTGGCGACGCCGCTGATCTTCGGTTCGCTGGGCGGCGTGATCGGTGAGCGAGCGGGTGTGGTCAACGTCGCGATCGAGGCGCAGCTGCTGTTCGGTGCGTTCTCGGCCGCCGTGGTCGGCTCCGCGACGCACCAGCCGGTGGTCGGGCTGCTCGCGGCGGTCGTCGGCGGGGTGCTGGTTTCGTGGGTGCTCGCCGCCTTCGCGATCAAGTACCTGGTGGATCAGGTCATCGTCGGCGTCGTGCTCAACGTGCTGATCACCGGCCTGACCAACTTCCTCTACTCGAAGGTGCTGACCGCGAACCCGAGCCTGAACTCGACCGTTCGGTTCCCGAAGGTGTCGATCCCGCTGCTGTCGGACATCCCGATCATCGGGCCCGTGCTGTTCAAGCAGACGATCATCATCTACCTGATGTACGTGGCCGTGTTCCTCACCTGGTACATGCTGTTCAAGACCCGGTGGGGCCTGCGGGTGCGCGCGGTCGGCGAGCATCCGACAGCCGCAGACACCGTGGGCATCAAGGTGCAGAGCACGCGCTTCTGGACGGTGTCGATCGCCGGCGCGGTGGCTGGCATCGGCGGTGCTTACTACACGCTCGACGCGGTGTCGTCGTTCGGCAAGGAGATGACGAACGGGGCGGGCTTCATCGCGCTCGCGGCCGTGATCTTCGGGCGCTGGCATCCGATCCGCGCCGCATTGGCCGGCCTGCTGTTCGGGTTCGCGACCAACCTGCAGAGCACGCTCGGGATCATCGGTTCGCCGGTGCCGAGCGAGTTCCTGCTGATGTTGCCGTATGTCATCACGATCTTCGCGGTGGCCGGCCTGGTGGGACAGTCGCGACCGCCCGCCGCGGATGGCAAGCCCTACATCCCGTCATGAGCGCCCCCGAGATCGACTGGGAGGCTCTGCGGGCGGCGGCCGCCGACGCGCTCGAGCACGCCTACGTGCCGTACTCGAAGTTCCCGGTCGGGGTCGCCGCGTTGGTCGACGACGGCAGGATGATCACCGGCGCCAACGTCGAGAACGCCTCGTACGGGCTCACGCTGTGCGCCGAGTGCGCCCTGGTGTCGAGCCTGCACATGACCGGCGGCGGCAAGCTGGTGGCCTTCGCCTGCGTCGACGGGCACGGCAACCCGCTCATGCCGTGCGGGCGCTGCCGGCAGCTGCTCTACGAGCACTCGGCCGACGGGATGCTGCTGGCCACCGTCTCGGGCATCAAGACCATCGACGAGGTGCTGCCCGACGCCTTCGGCCCGCGCACTCTCGAGGCGTACTCAGCCGTGGACGGTGCGTGACATGGCCGTCGAACCCTTCGACACGGTCGACCTGATCCGCGTCAAGCGCGACGGCGGTGCACTGAGCAGCGCCCAGATCGCGTGGCTGATCGACGCGTACACGCGCGGCTACGTCGCCGACGAGCAGATGTCGGCCATGACGATGGCGATCTTCCTGAACGGGATGCAGCGCGACGAGATCCGCGACCTGACCCAGGCGATGGTCGCCAGCGGCGAGCGGCTCGACTTCTCGGGCCTGTCGAAGAAGACCACCGACAAGCACTCGACCGGGGGAGTCGGCGACAAGATCACCCTGCCGCTTGCTCCGCTGGTCGCGTCATTCGGTGTGGCGGTGCCCCAGTTGTCGGGCCGCGGGCTGGGGCACACGGGGGGCACTCTCGACAAGCTCGAGAGCATCCCGGGCTGGCGGGCGTCGCTGAGCAACGCCGAGTTCATGGCCCAGCTCGAGTCGGTCGGCGCGGTGGTGTGCGCAGCCGGGT
>Ga0070659_100000307_pt1 | contig 38077 bp, 35 predicted proteins | sample KBSC23metaG_FD_64666 | JGI IMG/M metagenome (GOLD analysis project Ga0070659, IMG submission 64666) | Corn rhizosphere microbial communities from Kellogg Biological Station, Michigan, USA - KBS C2-3 metaG | ecosystem: Host-associated > Plants > Roots > Rhizosphere > Soil ... | reverse complement strand
CGCCGCTCCATGCCACCAGCACGCGCTGCGGCATCGCCGTGAATTGCCCCGCATAGGGCACCACCAGCACCGGACGGCCGGACTCAAGAATCAAGGTCTCGACAAATTGCGCAGCGATAAAGCTCTCGGGGTTGTCCGGATTGCGTTGACCGACGATCAGTAAATCGGCCTCACGGGCCTCGCGCAGGACAAGCGCCAGCGGATCGCCATCCAACGCACGCCATTCCACCTCGACCGACAGCGACTGCGTAGCCTCTCGAAACCGCGTGTGTACAACGTCCCGCATCCGGTCGCGTCGATTGCGGTCTTCTTCCAGATAGTGCGCGGCGCCATCCATCATGTAGAACCAGTCGGGGTTCGGTGCAAAGCTCGCATACACGCCAATGAGCCTGGCGCGGTGGGCCTGCGCATAACGCATGGCAAGGTGGAGGCGATGCACGGCGTGCTCGCTGCGGTCCAGATGCACCATTACGCTGGCGTAGGTCATGATCAAATCCTGTGCAATATGAGGCGGGTGAGTTAAAGCGGGTGGGTGTTAGGCAATCACGGCATTCGCCAGCGGTTGCGTTGCGATATGGGTGGTTTCGGGCGGCACGCCGCGCACCAGCAGCACCGGCAAGCTGCTCTGCCGGACGACGCTTTCGGCCACACTGCCCAGAAACAGCCGCCGGACCCCACGGCGCCCATGCGTGCCAAGCACCAGCGCTTGCGCGCCGGCCTCCTTCGCTGCCTCTTCAATGGCGATACCGATATCGAATGTGCCGATCGGATCGTCCACCATCACGGTCTTGACCCGCACCCCAGCCTTCTCAGCCTTGGCGCGTGCCTCGGCAACGATCTGCTTGCCCGAGTCGATCAGCGTTTCAGCAACGCGACCCACATCAAGATAGCCAACGTCGTACTTGAGGTAGCTGTTGTCGATCACGTGCGCGATGACGAGCTCGGAGCCCAGTTTGCCCGCGAGCTGGATCGCTTCGTCCAGCGCGCGATCCGCTGTGGGACTGCCGTCCACCGCTACCAGAATCCTGTCGTACATGGTGTGCCTCCACATCGAATCGGTTGCGTGCCAAGGCGCGGGCACGGTGCATTTCCATGTTGGATCACCCCGTGGATTGCTCCTTGATTTACATCAGCGTTTGGCCATCCGAGCAAAGCGCACTGCACCTTGATCTGGCGCAACCGGGATGGCGCGCCGTTCACTAGACTCTTCGGCTATTCGGCGCCACCGGCATCGACACCAAAGGATCACGACATCTTGTGCGGGATCAACGTCCAATACCCGCCCGTTCTTATAGTGGAGACGTACGTGCCTCGGAGTTCAGCATGAGGGTTGATGAAATTTGCTCGCGCCGCATCGTCCATGTTCCCACCTCGACGACGCTGCAGAAGGCCGCTCTGCTGATGCGGGATCAGAGCCTGCGGGCGCTGTTCGTGACAGAACACGGCGTGACGGGCATGCGCGTGATCGGCATCGTCACCGACCGCGACATGGTGGTGCACGGCATCGCCAGCTATGGTGATTGCAGAGAAACCCCGGTCTCGGAAGTCATGACGCGTGGTGTGCTCACCATCCACAGCCAAGCCGTCATCAGCGAAGCGCTACGCACCATGCTTGGCCACGGCTTGCATCGCCTGGCCGTGATCGACGATCAGCAGCGGTTGGTCGGCATGCTGACCCTGGACGACACCATCCGCGCCATGGGCGGTGAATGGACTTTGCTGGCCGGCATCCTCGGTCGCGACAGGCCAACGGAACACGACACGCAAGCGCCGTCACACCTGACCGTCTAGACCGCCGAATTCATCCTCAGGAGCCTCACCATGTTTCCCAACGTTGGAACCGCAGACCGCATCATCCGCATCACGATCGGCATCGCCATGATTCTGCTGGCGGTGCTTGGCAAAGTCCCGGTCTGGGTCGGGTGGCTTGGCGCGGTGCCGTTGCTTACCGGGCTGATTCGCATGTGCCCGCTCTACTGGGCGCTGGGCATTGGGCGGGATTGATCAGGCGGCGATCCAGAATGCGGCCCAGCTTGCGACCAGCGCTGTCAGCAAACCAGCGATGACGCGGGCCGCAAACGCCTTGCCCCCGCTGATGGCGACAGCCATCTTGGTCAGGGTATTGACCGTCAACGCCAGCATGATCAGCACACCCGCCACCGAACGCGTGAGCGCTCCGCTGACCGCCTGAGTCGCAATCGACGCTGCGGCAGCGTGCACATCCGCCAACGCACCAAACAACGTGACGACCGCCACGGCTGTCGTACCGAACCACGCGCGCGCTACGGCAGCCAGGAGCAACAGCGCAGCCGTCCATAGCGCAAAACCGATTGCCGCCCGCCAGTTGATCGATGAAGACGTACTGTCTTCCGCTCGGGCGGGCGTCCTGTCACGCAGCATCCAAAGCGCGGCCCACCCCACCGACGCCAGCGCACCGGCAACAAGTGGCGCTGCCAGCCAGCGGAGCAACGCGAAATCGATGGCCACGAGCAACAACGCCATCTGCACCATCGTGGCGACGTTGGACAACAGGCCGGCGGCCGCAGCGCCATTGACGCAAGAATGCTTCGCGTGCACCCGCGCACCCATGGCCGCGATGGTCGCGACACTCGATGCAAAGCCGCTGAACAAGCCTGCCAACGGCAGCCCGATGCGGTTGCCAAGCCATCGCGCCGCCAGGTGACCGGCATTGCCCGTCAGCATGAAGAGCAACACCACCAGCCAGAGCGTGTGCGGATTCCAGGCTTGCAGCGGCCCCATGGGGCGATCGGGAATCGCCGGCCAGACCAGCAGTGCCGCGACGGCAAGCGTCAGCAGATCGGCCAATTCGCGCCGCGTAATCATCGTGCGTGCAAATCGGTGCAGGGCGGCCTTGGCGTACAGCAACACCAGCAAGACCGTTCCAAGCGCCGCAGCCATTTCCGGCGCGCTGACCGCGTATGCACCGAGAAGCGTCGTCGCAACGAGTGCGAACTCGGTGGTCAGCCCAGGATCGACGTCGACCGAGTGGTGATAGCCCACCACAGCAAACACGGTGACCGCCAGCAAGACAGTTGGCACGGCAAAGGGTACCGACAGGCTTGCCGCAATGGCGCCCGCCAACCCCGCGATCGCAAACGTCCGCATCCCGGCGGGTAGCTCCTCATGACCCGCGTAGCTGCGCTCGCGCTCAAGACCAATGGCCAGCGCGAGACCCAAGGCAACAGAGAACGACAGCAACGAAGACATGTCTTGCACGTCAGTGACATTCCGATTGTTCAGTATGGGCTACCGCACACTATTCCGACTGACCTGTTGCAGGGCGAGAACGGGATCGCCGGGTCCATGTGCGGGTTGTGCCGCATCGATCTGCATATCATGGATGGCGAACTGGCACGCCCAAACCTGCGCACTTCAAGGCCTTTGATGCGCATCAACCACCTTGGCGCCACGCGGGCTAGGCTGGTGGCATGCGGTGCCATACCGCACGACGAACGACACGTCAGGAGCCCGCCATGTACCAACGAATCCTGCTTGCCACCGATGGCAGCCACGCTTCATGCCTCGCACTGCACCAGGCGATCGTTGTCGCCCAGGCAACCGGAGCGGAACTCGAAGCCTTGTTCGTTGCAGACAGCACCGACGCAATCTTCGACATGGTGGGTGGCGATGCCATTGCTTACGCGAATCAAGTGGTTGAGTACGGCCACAAAACCCTGGCTGAGACTGCCGCCAAGCTGCAAGCCGCCGGCATCAAGCATTCGACCAAGCTGATGGAAAGGGCGGTCGCGCCGGGGCAGATCTCTGCGACGATCGTGGCTGAAGCCAACGAAACCGGCGCCGACCTCATCGTGCTGGGCACGCACGGCCGGCGCGGGCTCAAGCACCTGGTACTGGGCAGCGTGGCGGAAGGCGTGGTGCGCAAGACCAACAAGCCCGTGTTGATGGTGCGCAGCGAAGTGGAAGAGTAAGACGCAGCCAGCCGTGTGACGTTACGGTTCCAGCGCGCACTGCGCCGCATGTCGGGCGGCGACCCATTCTTCGTTGGTCGGCTCTACCGCCACGCGTACTCGACTGGTCGGGGTGGAGATGATCGCGCCATGTACCTGGTTCGCCGCGTCATCCAGCTCGGCCCCCAGATAGCCGAGCGCGTGGACGATACGTTCGCGCAGCACGGCGTTGTGCTCGCCAATGCCAGCCGTAAACACAAGCAGATCCAACCCGCCGAGCACAGCCGCAAGGGCGCCGATCTCGCGCACGATACGGCGCACGTAGAGCGCCAGTGCCGCCTGCACGCGCACGTTTTCGGCCTCATGCGGCAGCAACTCGCGTGGGTCGGAGGACAGCCCTGACACGCCAAGCAGCCCCGATTCGTGATACAGCACGTGCCCGACCTGGGCCAGGGAGAGCTTCTCGACCTCCATCAGATAGAGCACGGCGCCGGGGTCCAATGTGCCGCAACGCGTGCCCATCATCAGGCCGTCGAGCGCCGAGAAACCCATCGTGGTGGCGACACTGGTCAGGCCCCGCATCGCACACAGGCTGGCGCCGCTGCCCAGGTGGGCAACGATGGTCCGCCCGCGCGCGGCATCACCATGTTGCTCAGGTAGGACGATCGACATGTACTCGTACGACAGCCCGTGGAAACCGTAGCGGCGCAGCCCGCGTTCCCATGCCGCATAGGGCAGTGGCAACATCATTTCGACTTGCGGCAGCGTATGGTGGAACGCAGTATCGAAGCACGCGACTTGCGGGACGTCGGGCAGCTCCGATAACAAGGCCTCGATGGCTTCCAAGGCAAACGGCTGATGCAGGGGCGCAAGCGGGATGTAGCTGCGCAGATCCGCAAGCACCGTTGCGTCGACACGCACGGGCTCGAAGTACTTCGAGCCGCCATGTACCACTCGATGGGCAACGGCAGCCAACCGGCGCCCGTCCAACGCCCGCTCGACCCGCTGGCGAATATGCACCAGCGCCGCGTGATACGGCTGCGCTGCGCCGAGCGCGAGGGACTGCTCCGCCGACCCGGTTTCCATCACCGCGGCATGGTCAGTGCCAATCCCCTCCACCTTGCCACCCCAGATGGGCGTGCGCGCCAACGGGCGCAGCGTCGCATCGAACAGCGCAAACTTGATGCTCGACGAGCCGCAGTTCAGTACCAGGATGCAATCGTTCATGGCGGCAACATGCGGTAACGGTGGGCCAACAACGTGGCAATGGCGCACGATGCGATGCGCGATTCGCGCGAATCGGCACGGCTGGTCAATACGATGGGCACGCGCGCGCCGAGCACAATGCCAGCACTGGCAGCGCCGCCCAGATACTCCAACTGCTTGGCGAGCAGGTTCCCGCTTTCCAAATCCGGCACCACGAGCACATCAGCCTGCCCCGCCACCTCCGAGACAATGCCCTTGATGCGGGCGGCAGCCGCCGATACCGCGTTGTCAAATGCCAGCGGCCCGTCCAGCACGCCGCCCTCGATCTGGCCTCGGTCGGCCATCTTGCACAGCGCCGCCGCATCAAGGGTGGCAGGCATATGCGGGTTGACCGTCTCCACCGCCGCAAGGATCGCGACACGCGGACGCTCCACACCAATGGCATGGGCCAGGTCAATGGCGTTGCGGACGATGTCCGCCTTCTGGTCCAGCGTTGGCGTGATGTTGATCGCCGCATCCGTCACGATGAACGGGCGCGGATACGCGGGCGATTGCATCACGAAGCAATGGCTGATCCGGCGCTTGGTGCGCAGCCCCGCATCGGCACGCACCACGGCGGCCATCAATTCATCGGTATGCAGGCTGCCCTTCATGAGCGCCTCTGCCCTGCCCTGTGTCACCAGCTCCACAGCGCGGGCGGCGGCGGCGCTGCTGTGTGGCACGTCCTCAATCTCGATGCCGTTCAGATTGAGTCCCGCGTCGGCAGCCACGCGCATGAGTTTGGCACGCGGTGCAACCAGGCACGGCACGACGAGACCTTCCGCGCGTGCATCCAGCGCGGCGGACAAACTCAGTGCATCACACGGGTGAACCACTGCCATGCGAATCGCCCCCAGCGGGCGCACGTGGTCAAGCAATCGGTGGATGCCGTTCTCGCCCATGGTGATGCGCACATCCGGCAGCGTCGTGCGCGGGCGCTCGATCCGTTCGGTTGGCGCGATGACTTCAGCCTCGCCCGAGATGGCGACAATGCCGGCATCGTTCGTACACGTGCAGGCCAGCTTCAGGCGCTTCTTCTCGTCTTCCTTGCTGGTGACAGTGACACGAATGGTGAGCGTGTCGCCAATACGCACCGGCGCATGGAACTGCAGCGTCTGCCCAAGGTAAATCGTGCCAGGCCCGGGCAGGCGTGTTCCCAGCACGGCGGAGATCAACGCCCCACCGAGCATGCCGTGGGCGATCACACCATGGAAGCGCGTGGAGGCTGCAAAGTCCGCATCCAGATGCTGCGGATTGACGTCTCCCGAAAGTACGGCAAAGAGCTGGATGTCCTCAGCCCTGAGCGTGCGCTGGATGGCGACGCTGTCTCCAATGGCAATCTCGTCGAAGGTGCGGTTGCGCACCACGCTCAAGTCGCCGCCCGGCAGCGAGGCCTGCCGTGTGGGGTGCTGGTCTGGGCTCATCAGGGTGCCTTAGGAAGAGGTGCGAAGTTGGCCGTTGCCCTTGTTGTGCGCAGGCACAGGGTTCGGCTGCACGGCCGCGGTGCGGATAAACGCATCGGTAGGCGCGCCGAACGCCGACAACATGCCTTGCAGCATCGTGTGCACCGGCATCGCATTACCCGCCACGCTCAAGGCCTGCACCGAAGCTTGCTGCCATTCCAGCACGGCACGTTGGTAATCGGTGGCAAAGGCGGCTTGGTTGGCCATGGCCGTCTGCATTACGCCCTGTAGAACATTCACGCTGCGCTGGCTGGCTTGCGCGAAGGCGTTGGGCAGCAGTGCCGCAAAGGCTTGCCAGTCTGCTGTGCGTTGCAAATCGGCCAGGGTTGATTCTGTGCGGGCGACGTCATCGGCCAGCAGGCCTGCGCCCAGCTCGCACCAGCGCTGTCGCGCCGCCTTGAACAGGCTCAGCGTTTGCAGGGCCAGCGTGAATTGCGCCTTGTAGAGCGCAAGGGAAAGATTCGCAGAGGTATCCATATCGGCTCCTTAGGCCATCTGACTGATGGTTTGACGAAAACGCGTCAACGACGCCACAAACAGTGCGGCGCCAATCCCGCAGATGGCCAGACACTGCGGCCACACGACGGACAGCCCCGCACCCCGGTAAAGAATCGCCTGCGATGCGGCCACGAAATGCGTAGTCGGCGCAATCAGCATGATGTCTCGCACCAGCGCGGGCATGCTCTCGCGCGGGGTGCTCCCGCCGGAGAGCAACTCCAGCGGCAGCAGCACCAGAACCAGCAGCATGCCGAACTGCGGCATGGACCGCGCCACGGTCGCCAGGAAGATGCCCATGGACGTGGTGGCAAACAGGTGCAGCGTGGCCACCCCCATGAACAGCAGAATCGAGCCCTCGATGGGCACATGAAGCGCACCCTGCACCACGCACACAAGCGCCACCAGCGCGGCCAGTGCCACCACCAGCCCCATCGACCACACCTTGGCCGTCATGATCTCGAACGGCGTCACGGGCATCACCAGCAGGTGTTCGACAGTGCCATGCTCGCGCTCGCGGATGAGCGCAGCGCCAGTCAGGATGATCGACAGCATGGTCACGTTGTTGATGATCTCCATCAACGAACCGAACCACGTCTGCTCCAGGTTGGGGTTGAACCGCGTGCGCAGCACCAGATCGACCAGCGCGGTAGGCGCGGCGCGATGGCGCTGCAGGAATTCGTTCACTTCTGCCGATACGATCTGCTGGATGTAGCCATTGCCCGTGAAAGCCTGGCTCATCCGCGTGGCGTCAATGTTGAGCTGGATGGCAGGCGCGCGGCTGGCCAACACATCGCGCTGAAAGTTGGGCGGAATGTCGAGCACGAAGGTGTAGCGTCCGCTGTCCATGCCCGCATCCATTTCGTTGAGCGGGATCAGCGCCGGCGTACGAAAATGCGGCGGATAAAACGCAGAGACAATGCGCGCGGACAGCGGCGAGCTGTCTTCGTCCACGATGGCGATCGAGGCATTGTGCAAGCTCTCCGGCATGGCCGTGGCCGCCACGTAGATGGACAGCGTGAAGGTGTAGGCAATCAGCACCAGCATCATTGGGTCGCGCGCCAGGCTCCACAGCTCCTTGATACCAAGGCGGAATATGTTGCTCAAACGGGCGGCGTGTCGATCGGTCGGACGGTTCTCCATGACGTGGGTCTCCTATCGCCCCTGCTTGCGAAGCATCAGCAGCGTCGCCACCAGGATGACAGGCACTGCCGCCAGCAGTGGCCAGAATGCGCTGCCCAATGCGCCGACATCCAGCGCCTTGCTGAACACGCCGCGGCTGATGGTCAGGAAGTGCGTGGCCGGATACACGCGCCCGATCACGGCGCCCGCCCCCTCCAGCGATGACACGGGATTGAGCAGCCCTGCAAACTGCACGCACGGGATGATCGTGCCGATCATGGTGACGAACATGGCCGCGATCTGGCTCTGCGTGAATGTGGAAGCGAACAACCCAAAGCCCGTCGAGCACGTCACGAAGATGAACGCTCCGAGCGCGAGCGTCGCAAAACTGCCCTTGATCGGCACGCCGAACACCGTCACGGCCAGCAGCGCGAGCAGGAGAAAATTGAGCATCGCCAGCACGATGTACGGTGCCTGCTTGCCTAGCAGGAACTCCGCTCGCGTGACCGGCGTGACGTAGAAGTTGATGATGGAACCCAGCTCCTTCTCGCGCACGACCGACAGCGCCGCCAGCATGGCGGGAATCATCATCAGCAGCATCGGGATCACGGCGGGCACCATGGCGGGCAGGCTTTTCACATCGGGGTTGTAGCGATAGCGCGTTTCGATCGTGCTGGGCACCGCAAGCCGCAGCCCCAGCCGGTGTACCGCCGCGTCCGCCAGCCAGAGCTGGTGGATAGCTTGCACGTAGCCACGCACGGTTTCCGCACGGGTGGGCATGGCACCGTCGACCCAGGCGCCGATCTGCACCGCGGCGCCGCGCTCCAGGTTGCGCGCAAAGCCAGGCGGAATCTCGACAACCAGCGACAGCTCGCCGTTGCGCATGCGGCGGTCCAGTTCAGCGTAGTCGCGAATCGGGGGTTTTTCGATGAAATACCGCGAGCCGGCCAGGTTGAGCGTGTAATCACGCGAGAGCACGGTCTGGTCACGGTCGAGCACGGCGTAGGTCAGGTTCTCCACATCCAGGCTGATGCCGTATCCGATGATGAACATCAGGATGGCGGTGCCCAGCAGGGCCAGGGTGGCGCGCACAGGGTCGCGGCGCAGCTCCAATGCCTCACGCAGCGAATAGCTCAACGCCCGTGCGAAGCTGAAACGTCGCTGGGCAGTTGCCACGGGCGGCGCAGCGGCTGGCGCGGGCGGTATCGCCATGAGGGCCGCATCACCGGAAGCGCCCGCCGACGCCTCGCGCAAATACGCAATGAACGCCTGCTCCAGCGTTTGCGTGCCGCGCGCTCGCACCAGCGCGGCGGGCGCATCGCTCACCAGCACGCGGCCGGCGTGCATGAGCGAAATGCGGTCGCAGCGCTCGGCCTCGTTCATGAAGTGTGTGGAGATGAAGATGGTCACGCGGTCCCGCCGGGCGAGGTCGACCATCAGGCGCCAGAACAGATCCCGCGCGACTGGGTCCACGCCGGACGTTGGCTCATCCAGGATGAGCAACTCCGGCCTGTGCACCATCGCCACAGCCAGCGAGAGGCGCTGCCGCATGCCCAGCGGCAGGCTCTCGGGCAGGCTGTCGGCTGCGTCCTGCAAACCAAAACGAGTGAGTATCTCCGCCACGCGCGGCTGCACGTCGGGCTCGGGCACCTGAAACAAGCGTGCATGCAGTACGAGGTTCTGGCGCACAGTCAACTCGCCGTACAGTGAGAACGCCTGCGACATGTAGCCCACACGGCGCCGCGTGTCGATGTCTTTCGGGTCGACCGGATGCCCGAACAGCCACGCCTGGCCATCGCTGGCAGGCAGTAGGCCGGTGAGCATCTTCATGGTGGTCGACTTGCCGCAGCCGTTGGAACCGAGAAAGCCGAAAATTTCCCCACGGCGGATACGAAAGTCGACATGATCGACTGCCACAAAATCGCCAAAACGCATCGTCAGGCCACGCGCCTGCACCGCCACGTCGTCTTCTGCGCCAACCACCAGCGGCGGCACCACCACGGCTTGGTGCCCCTGCCGGCGCCCCTGGGGCAGCAGCGCGATGAACGCTTCTTCCAGCGAGTTGGTGCCCGTGCGGCTGCGCAGGTCGGCAGGCGTGCCAGTGGCAAGCACCTGCCCTGCATCCATGGCAACCAGCCAGTCGAAGCGCTCGGCCTCTTCCATGTAGGCGGTAGCCACCACCACGCTCATGCCCGGGCGTTCGGCCCGGATACTGCCAATCAAGTCCCAGAACTGGCTGCGCGAGAGTGGGTCAACACCGGTGGTCGGCTCATCCAGGATGAGCAGATCCGGGTCGTGGATCAACGCACAGCACAGCGCCAGCTTCTGTTTCATACCACCCGACAGCTTGCCGGCCGGCCGCGACAGGAAAGGCCGCAGGCCGGTGCTGGCTGTCAACGCATCGATGCGGCGGCGGCGCTCTGCGGCATCGTGGCCAAACAGGCGGCCGAAAAACTGCAGGTTCTCTTCGATCGACAGCGTGGGATACAGATTGCGCCCCAGCCCCTGCGGCATGTAGGCGATACGCGGACCGACCTTGGCGCGCGCGCGGCGGTCCGCCATATTGCTGCCGAGCACGAGCACTGTGCCGTCCTGCAAGGCTCGCGCGCCAGCCACCAGCGACAGCAGGCTCGACTTGCCCACGCCGTCGGGGCCGATCAGCCCCACCATGCAGCCGCCGGGCAGATCGAGCGTGATGCCATCGAGCGCGCGCGTTTTGCGGTAGCGCAGGCACACACCGGCCAGGCGTACCACGGCTGGCGGTGCCAACCGCGCACCCTCCGCGCGAGGCAGTTCAGCCACGGCGCTCACTGCGGGACCTTGATCGCCAGGTTGGCCGGCCATTCGGCCTGCGGGTCGAGCTTGAGCCATGCCATACCGGGCAGGCCGGTCTTCACCAGCTTCAGGTGCTTGCGCAGCAGGTCGCGATCAATCTGCGCCTTGACGCGGAACATCAGTTTCTGCCGCTCGCTGGCCGTTTCCACGGTTTTGGGTGTGAACTGTGCGGTGCTGGCCACGTAAGACACGCGCGCGGGAATCACATACTGCGGCGCCGCGTCGAGCACGATGCGCACCTCACTGGCCATGGCGATACGACCGGCGTCGGTTTCGGGCACGAAAAAGGTCATATAGACATCGGACAGATCCACTAGATTGAGCAGCCTTCCACCGCCGGCCAGCACTTCGCCGGGCTGGGCGATTCGGTATTGCACACGCGCATCGCGCGGGGCAGTCAACGCACTGTCGTCGATGTCAGCCTTGATGCGCAGCACCGTCGCATCCGCCGCCTTGACGGTGGCATTGCCGCCGACCACCTGCGTGCGAGCCGCTGACACGGCCGCTTGCGCCGCTTCAGCTTGCGCGCGCGCTGCCACCAGCGCGGCCTTGGCACTGTGCACACGGGCACGGTCATCATCCAACTCCTGCATGGACGACGCCCCTTCGCGCGACAGTGTTTCAGAGCGTGCCAGCCGGCGCTGCGCGGCATCCAGGTCGCTCTCGCGCAGCGCGATCTGCGCCAGCGCTGCCTGCCGATCTGCCTCGCGCACGGCGACCTGCGCCTGTGCGCTCGCGACCGCCGCGACGGACTGCTGCTGCCGCGCCAGCGCCTCATCACGCTGGGCCTCCAGCGTCTGCACCTGCATGTGTGCAAGCGACTGGCCGGCTGCCACGAAGTCGCCTTCATCCACGAGAATGTCCTGCACGCGCCCAGGGAGCTTGGTGGCCACATCGATCTCGGTGGCCTCGATACGGCCATTGCCGCTTGCAAAGCCCTTGCCAAGATCGTCGTGCTGCACGAGTTTCCACGCCAAGGCACCACCAGCGGCCACCAGGGCGGCCACGAGCAGTGCGATCCAGCGTTGTCGGGAGGGTGTCGTCATGGTGTGGCTCCGCCCGATGCGCTCACGGGCTGCGTCAGGCTCAAATGGGTATTCGGATTCGATGCGGATTCGACGGCCTGCGTACCACCGCCCAGCGCCGCATACAGGCCCACGCGGCTGGACAGCAGTGCCCGGCGCACCTGCACCCGTTGCTGTTGCGCGGCCAGCAGATCGCGCTGCGCGTCGAGCACTTCCAGAAACGCGGCCGCACCCGCATCGAAGCGCAGTTGCGACAGCCGCGCACGCTCGGTCTGCGCTGCGAGTGCCGCCTGCGCGATGTCAAGTTGTTGGGCCAACCACTTGCGCGCGGAGAGCGCATCGGACACGTCGCGGAATGCGCTCTGGACGGTCTTTTCGTAGCTGGCCACCGCCAGGTCGCGTCGGGCTTCGGCCAGATCCAGGTTGCTGCGCAGCTTGCCGCCCTCAAACAGCGGGAGGGTCATGCTGGGCGCGAAGATCCAGGCCCCCGTGCCGGGTGCGAACAGGTTGCCCAGCTCGGGGCTGACCGTGCCGTAAGCACCCGTGAGCGCCACGCGCGGGAAGAATGCCGCACGCGCCGCACCGATGCTGGCGTGCGCGGCGCGCAGCCGGTGCTCTGCCGCAACGATGTCCGGGCGCTGCGTCAGCAAGTCAGAAGGCAGCCCGGCGCGCAAGTCGGCCAGCATGCGGTGCTCATCCGGCGGTTCGGGTATGGCGGGCAAATCGATGGGCTTACCCACCAGCAACGCCAGGCCGTGTGCCTGCGCGTCGCGCGCTTGCTGCAATTGTGCGAGCAGCGCCTGCGCCTGGGTCAGCAGTGTCTCGACTTGCGTACGGTTCAGCCGTGAAGTGGCGCCGATATCCACCCGGCGCGAAAAGATGCGCAACGTCTCAGTACGGCTGGCCACGGTCTGCTGCGCGAGGGCGATGCGCTCGTCCAGTTCGCGAAGCACCAGATAGCTGTCAGCAACCTGCGCGATCAACCCGAGTGTGACGGCGCGGCCGGCGGCGTCAGAGGCCACGTAGTTTTCCAGCGCGGCCTCGTTGAGGCTGCGTACGCGGCCCCAGAAATCGATCTCCCAACTGGACACGCCTGCGCCCACCTGATACTGGCTCACGCGCATGGGCACGCCAAACGGGCTGATATCCGCCGGAATGCCCAGGCGGTTCACGCCAGCCTGCGCTTCAAGATGGGGAAACACATCCGCGCGTTGGATGCCAAACGCGGCGCGTGCTTCTTCCACGCGCAGTACGGCGGTACGCAGGTCGCGATTGTTGTCCAGCGCCTGGGCGATCAATCCCTGCAAGCGCGGGTCGGTAAAGTACGCCTGCCAGCCGGTGGCCGCGGCGGGCAGGCCCTCGCGGCCGTCGTCGGCATCGTAGTGTTCTGCGACGGGCAATGCGGGCGGTGCGTAAGACGGCGCCATCGAAATGCAGCCCGACAGCGACAGCGTGACGACGGTCGCGGCCATTGCTGCCGTTGCCGCCATTGCCGCTATACGCGCGGCAAACCGGCCGCGCCCGGGGGGCGGTGTCTGCACACGCATTTACTTCTCCAGCACGTAGGTGCCGGGCGCGTCGTCCTGCGGCGGCAGATCGGGGGCCCCCATGCGCGGCGGCTTGACCCGTGAGGAGGTTGCGGCATGCGCGACCAGCCATGCTTGCCATGCTGGCCACCATGAACCTTCCTGAGTTGGCGCTAGGGCAAGCCAATCGTCCTGGCCCATCGATGTCCCGCCTGCCCGGCGTGTCTGCATCTGGAACCGCCGATGCGAATTTGCCGGCGGGCTGACGATACCGGCGTTATGCCCGCCACTGGTGAGCACGAACGTCAGCTCCCCTCCGGTCAGATGATGCAGCTTGTAGACGGAGCGCCAGGGCGCTACGTGGTCGGTCAGCGTGCCCACCAGGAAGATCGGCAGATCGATGTCGCTCAAGAGCACTGGCTTGCCGCCCACGAGGTAGCGACCTTCGCTCAGGTCATCGTTCAGGAACAGGCGCCTCAGGTATTGGCTGTGCATGCGCGCGGGCATGCGCGTGGCATCGGCATTCCAGGCCATCAGGTCGTTCATGGGGGCGCGATCGCCCTGCAGGTATTCCCCCACCATGCGAGACCACAGCAGATCATACGAACGCAGCATCTGGAAGGCGCCGGCCATCTGGCTCGCGCGCAGATAGCCGGTCTGCGCCATTTGCGCTTCGAGCAGGCTGACTTGCGCTTCGTCGATGAACAGGCCCAGCTCGCCCGGCTCACAAAAATCGGTCTGCGCGGCGAACAGCGTTATGGAGGCCAGCCTTGCGTCGCCATCACGCGCCATGGCCGCAGCGGCAATGGCCAGCAGTGTGCCGCCCAGGCAGTAGCCAGTGGCATGCACACGCCGGCCCGGCACGATAGCGTTGACCGCGTCGAGTGCAGCGAAGACGCCAAGCTGGAGGTAGTCGTCCATGTCGAGGTCGCGGTCGGCCTCGTCCGGGTTCTTCCATGAAATACAGAACACGGTGTGGCCCTGCTCGACCAGATAGCGAATCAGCGAGTTCTGCGGGGACAGATCAAGGATGTAGTACTTCATGATCCACGCCGGCACGATCAGGATCGGCTCAGCGTGAACCTTGGGCGCGGCGGGTGCGTATTGGATGAGCTCGATCAGGCGATTGCGCAACACCACCTTGCCGGGCGTCACCGCCACGTTACGGCCCACCTCGAAGCACTCGGTGCCGGCTGCCGGCGCACCGCTCATGGAGCGTTCGAGATCGTCCAGCGCGTTGAGTGCCCCTCGCACGAGGTTGCTGCCGTGCTGCTCGAAGGTCTGGCGCAAGACGACGGGATTGGTCGCCGGTAGGTTGCCCGGCGACATCATGTCGAGCCATTGGCGCGCGGCAAAGCTCACCACATCCTCATGGTGCCTGGCGACGCCCCATACACCGCGCGTCGCCGCATCCCACCATTGCTCGGTCAGCAGAAAGGATTGTTGCAGCAGATTGAACGGCCACAGGCGCCATTCGTCGGCCGCGAAGCGACGGTCCTGCGCCGGCGGCTGCACGCACGGACATGGCTGCTGCCGACCGGCTGTCATGCAATTCTGGACGTAGCATCCGAGCTGCTCAGCCTGGGTCAGCGCCAGCCGGTACAGATCGAGCCGCTTGCCGGGCGATACAGCCAGATGCAAGGCCCAGTCCAGTAGGGCCAGTTGCATCGACACAAACGACAGCGAACTCGACGCGCGGGCAAGTGCGGCGTGAAACGGCGGATCGATCTGCTCAGCAGCAGAGGAAGACAGCACGGGGCCAGTGCGCATGGTCGGGGGCGTCAAACGATTGCGGGTATGTAACCCATTAGATGCCAGCCGCGCCGGTGCGAACTTGATACACCTCAAGCCGATAGAAGAGTCCCGCCTCTAAGTTCCCTTCACAGAATTACAGCGGCCGAGGTGGCGGCGCGCCGCGATAGAGCGAGAAGTCGTGCATCTTGTCTTGCGTGGTGACCCGGATCGCGTCGCTGTTGTCAAAGAAGAGCTCCGCAGGCACCGAGCGGCTCATATTGAAGCCGACGTCCGAGGTCAGTTCGGTGAACTGTGATTCGAGTTCGACCCTGAGCCACGCGCCGATTCGCCTACACACCTCGTCTTTTTTGGGGTGACCGAGGACGCAATAGGCGCGAACCTCAGTAGCGGAGAAATGGACGGTCAGAGCACATAGCATCGAGTTGCCATGCGCGCCCAACCAAGGCCATTTCGCCGCGACGTTATAGCCACCGCATTCCGAGCGGGTCGCATCAATCAACGCACTCCAAGGCAAGACCGCTGCCACTATGGCTTCAAGCTCCCAGAGCGCGGCCGCAACCGCGTCGTCGGGTTGTTTTTCCAGCATGGTTTCCCCCCCTTGTTGGGGCGTAATCTCGCCCCTTCTTTGCTTGGCTAAGGTTACGACGCTAAACCGACAGCCAAGCTGACGGTGATCAAGGGGGCGCGATCGAGACCCGCGATGGGCAGCGTTTGTCATCTTCCATGAATGGGTTGCTGAAACTATCCCCATCCGCGGCACCGCTGGGGCGCCGCCGATCGCTCAGGAACGCGGCAATGTGGACATCGGCACACCGCTCCTTTGCAATATCGCTGATCACGCTCGCCGACTGATGCGTACCCCGATGCGAGCAGCGTCTCGACGACGCTCGCGGACAGCCTCACCTCGCACATCTCCAACAGGTCGAAGCCGACGAGACTAAGCGTGGCAATCAACGATCGTTGACCAATCCCCACCTCCACCCGGGCTTGTGCCCTGAACCCTTCGGTCCGGCAAATCGTTGACCATGAACATCGCCAAGATCACGCCGTCGGCGGTACTGACTTGGGCTTGTCGAGCAGCCACAGCGCGATGCGACGGTCCACCCCGGCTGACCAGCCGGGGGGCAAAGACAACGACGACGGATTGACTGCTCAGATTGATCGACCGGCACCTTGCAGATGAGCCCGGGCATCAACATTTGCCGGATACCTATTGAGAAGTCCTGCTCAAGCTCCATCAGCCGCTGAGGCTGCTGCCCGCAGAGCGAGCAGATAACTCTGAATCCCGAAGCCGCAGATCTGCCCGCTGACGATGTCAGCGAATACGGAGTGATGCCGGAACGCCTCCCGTGCGTGGATGTTCGACATATGCAACTCAACGATCGGGCACGTGAGGATGGCCAGCGCGTCGCGAATGCCATAGCTGTAGTGAGTCCAGGCGCCGGCGTTGATCAGAACGGCGTCCTTTCCTTCCTCGAACGCGCGATGAATGCGCTCGCACATCGCCGCTTCGCTGTTGGTCTGGAAGGACTCGACTTCCACGCCCAGCTCTGCGCCTAGTATCTGCAGCTGCGCATCGATTTCCGCCAACGTGATCGTTCCGTATTGCACGGGATCGCGTTTGCCGAACATGTTGTGATTGACACCATGCAGCATCAGGATCTGCTTCATCTGTTTCTCCGTCGAGCGCTCAAACGAGAGGGACCGTCAGCCGGTCGATCACCGCCCGCGTTTGGGGGCGCACGCCACGCCACCAGACAAAGGCTTCCGCGGCCTGCTCGACCAGCATGCCCACGCCGTCCGCGACACCGCGCACGCCCGCGTTGCGCGCCAGGCGCAGGAAAGGCGTCAACCCCTTGCCGTAGGCAAGCTCGTAAGCCGCGCCGTCCGGGCTGAAGACGGAGGGCGGGACGGGCGGCAGATCGCCGGTCAGACTCGCTGATGTTGCGTTGACCACCAGATCGAAGCGTCCCGCTCCGGCAAGATCGGCATAGCCGCAGGCGATGAGCGAGCCGCGCCCCGCAACCTGTGCCGCCAGTGCCTGGCCCTTGGCGAGATCGCGGTTCGCGATCACCAGATTGGTGGGATTGGCAGCCAAGAACGGCAGCAATGCGCCGCGCGCCGCGCCGCCAGCACCCAGTATCAGAACGCGCTTGCCAGCCATCGGCAGCCGCAGGTTGACCTCGATGTCGCGGACCAGCCCGATGCCGTCGAAATTCTCGGCCAGGATGCGGCCGCCTTCGAACTTCAGCGCGTTGGCCGCGCCGGCAAGCGTTGCGCGTTCGCTGCGCACATCGGCCATTGCAAAGGCCTTGAGCTTGAACGGAGCGGTCACGTTCATCCCCCTGCCGCCTGCGGCAACGAACGCCCGCACGGTCTCGGCGAAAGCGTCATCCGGCTCCATGGCCCCCTCGATAGCCGTGTAAGCCATATCTTGTTGCGTCGCTTCGGCAAAGAGCCCGTGGATCAGCGGCGATTTCGTGTGTCCGATCGGGTTGCCGATCACTGCATACTGGTCAGTCATCATGGTCTCACTTCGAGAAAAGCACGCCGTCGGCTTGCATGGCGTCGATTTCTGCTGCATCGAAACCCAGTGATCGCGCGATTTCGGCGTTGTGCTGCCCCAGATCGGGCGCGACTTCGTGGATCGTCGTGTCACATCCCGAGAACCGGAACGGCAGATTGGGCAGGCGCAGCGTTCCATAGCGCGGATGCTGTTGCTCGACCACCATGCCGCGCGCCTGGATTTGCGGATCGGCAAGCACCTCATCAATGCGCTGCACCTTGGCGCAGGGAACGTCGATGCCGTCCAACAGTTCCAGGATCGATGCGACGGGGCGGGAAGCAACCCAGGGCTGTACGATCGACAGAATTTCTGACCGACATGCATTGCGTCCCCCGCTGTCGTGAAAGCGTACGTCCGTGCCGAAGCCCGCTGGGCCGCCATGCGCCTCGACCAGCGCCGCGAAACGCTTCCATGCGTCGTCCACCTGCGCCGCGATCACCAGATCACCGTCGGCAGCGCGGAACACGCCATAGAGCGTCGAGGTCGGCATGTCGTGACCGGTCTGCTCGGGCAGCACGCCTTTCAGCGTGTAGCACTGCACCGCGTATTCGTGCATCGACACCAGCGTGTCGTAGAGCGCCATGTCGATGTGCTGCCCATGGCCGCTTTTCACGCGTCCGAGCAGCGCCGCGTTGATGGCCGCCACCGCATGGATGCCGGTGTACATATCGCCGAGCGAAATGCGCAGCAGCGGCGGCGCTTCGCCCGGCGTGCCGACCATCTGCATGATGCCGCTCTTGGCTTCGGCAATCAGGCCGAACCCCGCACGATGCGCATCCGGTCCGGTATGGCCGTAGGCCGAGATCGAGCAGTAGACCAGGCCCGGATTGCGCGCCGATAACGCCGCGTAACCGAGGCCAAGCTTCTCCAGCGCGCCCGGCCGGTAGTTTTCGATAAAGACATCCGCCGAATCGCACAGCCGCTGCATGAACGCCTTGCCGCGCGGGTCTTTCATGTCAACGCTGACGCCACGCTTGCCCATGTTGAGCTGCAGGAAATAGCCGCTCTGCTGGTCGTCGAGCACGGTGGCGTGCTGACGCCCGGCATCGCCCCCGCCGGGGCGCTCTACCTTGATGACCTCGGCGCCTAGCGCCGCCAGACAGCGGCCGACATACGGACCAGCAAGGAAGTGGCTGTAATCAACAACGCGAATGCCTTCGAGAGGACGAGCTTGCATCAGAACGCTCCCGGTCGGCGCGGCACCATCAGACGGTGCTCGCCACGCTGCACCACCTCGCCATCCTGGTTGATCAATTCGGAAGGCAGCACGACGATGCCCCAGCCAGGCTTGCTCTTGCTCGCACGCATGCTGCCGACGCGAAACTTCACGTGCAGCACGTCGCCCACCTTGATCGGCAGCAGAAAGTCCCAGGTCCAGCCCAGCGACATGCCGGGCAGGAAGCGGTAGTCGCTTTGCGTTTTCAGACCGTCAGCAATCGACAAACCAAACAGGCCGTGCGCGACAAGGCAGCCGAAATGGCTGGCATTCGCATAGTCCTCATCCACGTGCACGGGCGTGTGGTCGCCAGTGAGATCGGCATAGGCGAGGATGCGCTCTTTAGTGACCGTGTAACTCGGGCTGACGCATTCGTCGCCTTCGTGGGCGTCGTCCCAGTATTTCTCGGTGATCGTCACGGTCATGCCTCCGCACGCGGGTTGATGGCCAGCGCCTGGGCCACGCAGGATGCGGGCTTGGCTTGGATCAACTCGATGGCCAAACCATCCGGCAGACGCAGCCAGTTGCGCCCCTGCGGCATTTCACTGACATCGAATCGTTGCGCGGCCGCCAACGCCGCTTCCAGGTCCGCGCACATCACACCCAGATGGGCGAGCCGGCCTTCGGCGCCTTCGTATTGCGGATCGTGGATGAACTGCATGCCGCCCAGCGTCCAATATTGCCGAGGTGCTTCGCGCGTACCGTCCACCTCGCGCATGGTCATGCCGAGCACCTCTTCAAAAAACCGGATGTGCCAGTGGATATCCCTTACCCAGATGGCGACATGTTCCAGATAAGCCTTCGGGGCGCTCATGCGGCGGTCTCCTTGCGTTGTCGGTCGGCCATTGCGCGCTCGATCCCCTTGATGCAAGCGACCAAGGTGGCGTTGACCGGGGTCGGCACGCCGTGCCGCTGTCCCCAGCGCACGACCGCGCCGTTGATGAAGTCGATCTCGGTGATCGATCCTTTCTCGAGGCTCTGCAGCATCGAGGTCTTGAAAGCGGGAGGCAGCCCTTCGGCAGCTAGCGTCCATGCCTGCACGGGGTCTGTCATGGACAGCGTCACGCCTGCGGCGCTTGCGACACCCATCGCTTCGGCCACCGCTGCCAGGGCGGCCGCCTTCAGCAACGGTTCGTCGTACAGCGGCCCGTAGGTCAGGCCTGTGATGCCGGTGAGCGCGCCCGTCGCAACGTTGATCAGCAGCTTGTCCCACATCGTCCCGACGATGTTGTCGCTGACGGTTGTGGCCAGTCCGGCGGCGTTGAACGCGTCGGCAATGGCCTGCACGCGCGGCGTGAGCCGACCGTCGAGCTCACCGATGTAGGTCGCCTTGCCGGCCACGCCGGACTGAATATGCCCTGGGCCGCGCATTACGCCGCCAACGTAGGTCTTGCCGGCCAGCACGCGTTCGCGACCCACGATATCGGCCAGCACGTCTTCGTGCCCAAGACCGTTCTGCAACGACAGCACCAGCGTGTCGGGGCCCACCAGTTCCATGGCGCTGCGCATGGCCGATTCGGTGTGGAAGGACTTGACCAGCACGACGACGAGGTCGGCAATGCCTGCCTCGGCAGCTTGCGTCGTCGCCCGTACCCGAACGCGCCGTGTGCCGCCGGCATCGTCGACTTGCAGCCCGTCACGGCGCATGGCGTCGACGTGCGTGGCCGATCGGTTGAGCAGCCAGGTTTCGTGACCGGCTTCGGTCAGTGCGGCGCCGATGGCGCAGCCCAATGCGCCGGCCCCCAGAATTGCGATCTTCAACGGCATCTCCTTGCGATACGACGCATGGTAGGAGTTGACGTTCATGTTGAAAATGCAATGATTGCAATATCGCCATTGCCTATGGCAATAACTCGCATTAAAGCCATGACCCCGACCGACCTGCCCGACTTGAAACTGCTCCAGCTCTTTGACCTGCTGTACGACACCCGCAGCGTGACCCGTGTGGCGGAGCAACTGGGTCAGAGCCAGCCGACCATCAGCATCTGGCTGGGGCGCTTGCGTGAAACCCTGCAGGACCCGTTATTCATCCGTACGCCGGGCGGCATGGCGCCGACACCCCAGGCCGATGCGCTGATCGGACCGTGCCGCGAGATTCTCGAATCGATGCGGCGCTTTGTGACGTGGGAGGTTGCGTTCGACCCCGCCACCGCGCAACGGCGATTCCGCATCTGCATGACTGACGCGAGCCACATCACGCTGCTCCCCCGTCTGCTGGCGCACGTCCGTGCACAGGCGCCTGGCATTCGCCTGGAAGCGGCAAGGATCGATGGCAACACCGAACGTGCACTGGAATCCGGTGAAGCCGATCTTGCGATCGGCTATGTGCCGTGGCTGGGCGGTGGCATGTATCAGCAGCAGCTCTACGAGCAGGATTGGGTGTGCCTGGCCAACCGGCACCACCCGCGACTGCGCACGCGGCTTGGCGCGAAGCAATACCGTACCGAGGGTCATGTCGCCATTGCCGCAGGCACCGGAGCACAACTCCTGGAACAGGCCTTGGTTCGCGAGCGGATCGAGCGCCAGGTGATACTGGAACTACCGGGGTTCCTTGGACTTGGCGCTATCGTCCAGACGACCGACCTGATCGCCACGCTGCCGCGCCACATCGGCGAGACGCTGGCACGGGTCAACGATCTGGCGGTCCATCCGTGCCCGATTCCCGTCGAGGGTTTCGCCGTGCGGCAACACTGGCACGCCCGGTACCATCATGAAGCCGGGAACCGGTGGCTGCGTGGCGTGGTGGTGCAGTTGTTCGGCAGTTCGCGCTAGCCCCTCGTCAACGATGCTTGAAAAGCTTGTGCGTCGCCGAGCTGGACGCCTGGATTGCAGCGTACGTGGCGTCTCTCCTACCAGTTCTGTTTCCGTCTCCGGTGGCGGGCCAAACGGCGGCGTCGGCAAAACCCGCCTGACGCGCACGGCGGGGGATTGCCTAGAGCAGCACGCAAGCCAAGTCGACTGCTACGTGGATCCATTCAAGCCAATATCCAATCGCTTCTCACATTGCCACTCGCGAGTGTGAGGCGGCACCGGCGTGCGCTGCACACATGTTGCCGATCTCCCATCTTCGGTCACGGCGCTTGCTTCACTGAAGGGGCAACCCGGCCTGCATCTGCTCCAGATCGACATCAATGGCGCGGTGAAACTCGCGGCGTCGTCCGAGATCGCGCAGCATCTGCGCTGAAGCGGGCCGAGGTGTGCAAGCCGAGTCAATGTGCATGAACCATTGAGCACAAAAGCTAAGGAGAGGAACGATGAGCTTTGACGTGAAAGTCCGAGAGCGGATCCTCAAACCCGTCAGCGAAGTTTTCAACGCCTTTGTTGATCCCGTCCAAATGTCGAACTACTTCATCAGCGGAGCAAGCGGACCCATCGAACCTGGCGCGCATGTGATCTGGGAGTTTGCCGACGTCGGCGCAAAGGTGGCCATCGATGTTCTGGAGGTCCGCAAAGACAGCGCAATCATCTATGAATCCTCGGCGCTGGGCCAATTGCTGCGCACAACCATCACCTTCGAAGGCGATGGGCCCGATGCGACGGTTGTCACGGTCATCGACTCGAGTTTCGAGTTGAATGAGGAAGGCGTGGAACGCGCGCTCGGTCAGAACGCTGGATGGACCTATACATTGTGCGGCCTGAAGGCCTATTTGCAGTTCGGGATCCATCTTCGCGCCGGTCTAAACAAGCGTCTTACGGATGTTTGAATTCCGGCGTGCTGAAGCTGGCACACCCGGCCACGAGAACCCCAAGGAGCGCGCAAACAATCTGCTTCGCGCCTCCCAAGATGCAGTTCGTGAGCTGGCTCATGACGCAAAATCCGTGATGACAGTAACGCCGGTGCCTTCGAATCGGTTCATGTTCATCAATGCGTCGATCGAAGCGCTAAGGTTGATTTCCCGGCCTACCAAGCGCTCAGGCTGGAGCTTGCCTGTACGGATCATGCCCAACATCGCGTCATAGCGATGGGCCTGCATGCCGTGACTGCCAAGAATCTCCAACTCGTGGGCGATAACCTTGCTCATGGGGACCTGCGGCATCGAATGATCGCCCAGCATCAGGCCCACCTGTACATGCTTACCGCGGCGGCGCAGATTGCTGATTGAGTTGAAGCATGTCGTCGGATGCCCCAGCGCATCGAGTGAAACGTGCGCGCCACCTTGCGTGATGTCCTTCACTGCTTCAACGACATTGGGCTCACGGGATGCGTTGACTGTTGCGACCGCCCCCAGCGAACGCGCGAGCTCCAGGGCGCTATCTGAAATGTCGATGGCGACAACATTCGCGCCGATTGCGTTAGCGATCATGATGGCCGACAGGCCGACTCCGCCGCATCCATGCACAGCAACCCATTGGCCGGCCGAAGTCTTCCCTTGGTCGACGACCGCGCGAAATGACGTCACGAAGCGGCAACCGAGACTCGCTGCGGTGGTGAAGTCGATGGCATCTGGCAAACGAACCAGGTTCAGGTCTGCATAGCGAATGCCTACGTATTCCGCAAACGAGCCCCAGTTCGTAAAGCCGGGCTGGAACTGTTGCTCGCAGACTTGTTGATGGCCTGCGTGGCACTCCGAGCAGTGACCACAACCGGCTACGAACGGAACCGTCACGCGGTCCCCGACTTTCCAGCGTGTCACGTCGGCGCCAACCGCCGAAACAATGCCGGCTAGTTCGTGACCGGGCACATGCGGGAGCACGATGTCCGGATCGTGTCCCATCCAGCCGTGCCAGTCGCTGCGGCACACACCACTCGCGCACACCTGAACGACCACGCCGTCCGACGCTGGGGTCGGATCGGAGACGGTCATCAACTTGGGTGCGGCCCCAAACGATTCGTAAACTACGGCTTTCATGATTTGTTCTCATGTCGGATGATTGTTGCAATATAAGCCGCACCATCCGAATTGTTCTTTCTATTTTGAGTGCGTTATTGCAACATTCCGAAGCACTCTTTCGGATTCCTGGAAACAGGGGAAAGGAAATTTCATGGAAGAACTGGACAGCATTGATCTGGGCCTGTTGGACCAACTCCAGCGGGATGGGCGTGTCTCCAACGCAAAGCTGGCCGAGCGCTTTTCCCTGAGCGAAGCGTCATGCTGGCGCCGGCTCAAACGTCTGGATGACGCCGGTCTCATAGAGGGCTATCACGCAGCGCTCAATCGGCGCAAGTTGGGACTGGGCGTGATGGCTTACGTCCAGATCCTGTGTACCCAACATACCGAGGAGGTGACGGAGGAGTTCGAAAGACTCGTTCAGGCGAGCCCTAACATCCTTGCTTGCGATAACACGACTGGCGAAGCTGACTATCTGCTCCAGGTGGTCGCCACGGATCTGGACGATTACAGCCGCTTCGTGGAAAAGGTCCTGAGAAAGCTGCCCGGTGTCTTTGGCATACGTTCGAACATCTCTTTGCGTCAGGTTAAATCGACGAAGCGGTTGCCGATTGTCTGAGTCCGGGTGAAGTTCGGATGCCGGCTCCGCGGCTGTCGAGATTCATTGAATCTCTGAACCTCCGCCGCCGGCATGTGGCTTTCGCGCGCACGAGTCCAGCACCCAGTGCTGCTGGCGATTTGGTCGCGATACGCTCGTGACCGCGGAACTCCACACGAACGCAGGATCCTAGGCATCCGAGTCGCTATCCGTATCGTGCTCGAATGTCAGCCGGTTTTTACGGGAACGCGTGATGGACGTGCCAATGCCGGCTTGCACCTGTCGATCGACGTTTTCGTCGTGATCGAAACCCCTGCGGGAAGCCCGCGACATCCACGCCGGCCCGCGATGCACGTCGGGCTTGGCTTCAAGTTCGTCCGCGCAACTGCTGCAAGGCCGCATCGTACCCGCGAGCTGCTCGGTCTCAACGCGCGAGCCGAATTCGCTGACCATATGATTATTGATGCGTCGTTCGGCATGCAGATCGACGGGGTAAGTGCGCGACGGCACTTGGAAGCGGCGCTCGGCAATCGCGGCCAGCACGGCATCCGAAGCCGCGCCGAAGTGGGGATCCGAAGCCGGGTCCATGCGACGCAACAACTTGGCGTGATGGCGGGCAAGCCGATCCTTGTTGTCGACGTGCGGCGGCGCCGGCTCTGCAAGCAACCGTCCAAATTCGGCCGACGCCAGGAAGCGGCGAATGTCCTCGTTGACGGTCGAGACGTTCGACGATACGACGATCGAACGGCGGCTTGCGTCAAAGTAGCATTGCACTTCGACGCTTTTCGAAAACCGTTGCCGGAGCATGGAGCTAAGCCAGCGCAGCGGCTGGCGCTGCCGGTCGACTCCGTAGTCGCGCGGCGCGTGCACGAGTTCCTGATTGGTCTGGTAAATCGCGGCGAGCCGGTTGCGGACGTTCGGGCCAGGGTCCACCGTATTTGGCCTGACGACCAGCACCCGGTCCGGGGCGCTCCCCGCGCCCGCAATCCGCAGCGGTTTCATGGACGCCCGCGGATCAACGGCAATGCTACCGACGACGGGCCGTGCGCTTGCCGCGCCCGCTGAACTCGACGGCGCGTCCTGGGTGCCCTCGATCTGCCTGCGCAAGCGTTCCAGCAACCGCCCCAGGCGCGCCGAAGCATGGGTGTCGACACCCTCCAGCATCTGCTCGATGACACGCTGGTCGCGGACCGCGCCGTGCTCGTCAAGCAGCGCCCGAACCCACGCCCTCGATACGCCGGTCTCCCGCGCGACAGCAAACATGGCCGCATTGGGCTCCTGCTGCTCGCGCAGCCGCCGCGCCACTGCGGCCACCTGATGCAGATGGTTTCCCACCCGATGCAGGAAGTCGTCGGCCGTGGCGCCGATCTTGGCCGGGGCGTGGTCTTCCGGAGTGACCACGGCCGGCGGTGGCGCGGGCAGCGCAGCCGCCTGGTCCGCGTGACCCAGCGCCCGCAGTGCGTCGCCTATCGCCTGAAAGTGCTCGGCATAACCTGGCATGTCGGCAATCTTGTCGAGCTGCTTGAGCCGGTTCTCGGGCGTAATGTGCGTCGCCAGCGAGGTCGGTGCGATGCCAAGCGAGAGCGCAGTGGCTCCGCGTTGCGCTTTGGGGTCGACGGCGATCCTGGCGAGGAACCGGGCGATGGTGTCTGCCCCGACTTCCTGCGCGCGGGTCGCTTCGTGCGGCATGGCGGCAGCCGTTTCCGCGTGGCCGAGTTCGTTGAGCAGTTGCACGAGTTCGTCGCGCACTTCAGCATAGCCGGGCAAGCGCGACACGTTGGCGGGAGGCTTGCGCAGGCGGCCATCGGCGGCAACCCAGCCCAGCACGTGCTCTTTTTTTGCATTGACGAGGTCATACAGCGCCTGTGTGAGCGACGGATCATCGAGCCGGCCTTCCGCCTTCGCTTGCGCTCGTTGACGGATCACGCGCAGGGTCGCAACCAGCATGTGGGCATCGAAGGCGCTGCGCACCGCCGCAGGTTCGGGAAGCCGCTCCTCCTGACCGATCACCTCCAGTTGCCGCAACTGCGTTTCGATGCGTGGACGCCAGTCGGCATAGCCGGGCAGCTTGGCGAGCCGGGTGGCCAGGTTCTCGCGCTTCCAAGTGGCGGGCGACTGCCAGCGCGTCAGATTCTTATCGGACACCGGCTTGCCCGCCAGCCGGTCCACCAGCAGTTCGTGCACGCGCTGGGCGGTCAATGCCTGCCGCTCACGGCCGGCGTTGACGGCGGGGCCCTGGGTTGCCAGCGCATCAGCCTGCTCCCCGTGTCCAAGGCGCCGCAGCGAAGTGCAGATCGCATCGGCGTGCGCCTCGAAGTCGGTAAACGCCCGCACGCGCTCCAACAGCCGCAGCGCGCCGCCCGGCGCAACGTATTGGGTCATCGACGCGGTTCCCAGATCGGCGCCGATCGACCCAAGCGGGCGCATGGGATCGTCCGCGAGCATCTTGAGCGCCGTTGCAATCAACGCTGCACTCACCCGCATCGGCTTGCCGCGGGCCGGGGTATCGCCGCCGGAAGCGACCGCGTTCGAGGTTCCGGCTTCCAGGCGTGGCCGCTTGCTGGGCATGGCAGAGCGCGGTGCGGCACCGCTTCGGACGGAACCCGGCGCCGCGCCGCGCCGCGCAAGCCCAAGCGGGGCATCCGCCGGCCGCTTGCGTCCCGATGCCGGCGCACGCTGGGGCTGGGGCTGCGGGACGCCATCGTCCGGAGCGGACGGGGGCGAGTGATGTTCGACTTTGCCGATACTGCGAACCATGTCAGGGTGCTCAGGAAAACCTAGGGGTCTGTTGCCCCCCCGACGCTATCGATGCGCGCGACAAAACCCAGGCACGCTGCGCGAAATCCTGCGCGCGTGGGCGAAGCACGCACGAAACTGTTGCGCAATATGCAGGAATCAATCCGTGGCAGCCCGCGCGCTCCGAGCGTCAAATGGCACAAAGTCGTCCGGACCCAAAGACCGGTTTATCAACGGAGCAAGTAAGACCGCGTCATCGTGCGGCGAGGATAAGTGGCGCGAGAGCGGCACGTGATTCGATCCCCAGTTTGTCGAACACGCGCCCAACATGACTGCGCACCGTCCAGTAACTGATATTGAGCGCCTTTGAGATCTGTTTATCGGACATGCCCTTGAGCAGCAGTTCGCACACTTGGCCTTCGCGCCGTGTCACGTTGAACTTCTGCTGAAACCAGGCCCCGGAGCCGACAGTACCCGCCGTCAGATATAGCCTGTGAACGATACGGCCGTCTGCCGCGTATTCGAACTTCGTACAAAGGTCGAACCCCGCCCACTGCATCGGCTCGCTAGCGCCTTGCGCTATCCGGCCCAACAGCAGGAGCAGCCCTTCGCGCTCGCGTTCGTTCAAGCCTGCCATCAGCGCTTCTGCCGAGCGATTTGGCTGTACAGGCTTGGCAGGATCGAGTACGAACGACGGCCGACTGCCGGCAGCGTCTTCATCAGTCCCCTGCGTGGCGATGGCCCGTTGACGGTGGGCATTGATGAGGTGTGGACGCAGCAAATCAAGAATGAGCAACTCGCGCTCGCCGAAGACTCGGCCGACGTCACTCGTCCCAAGGCGGTAATCGAGCAATGTTCCATCGCCGGCATCCAAGCACAAACTCATGCCCGGGTAGATTCTGTATCGCGTGAGGAAATCGGTGAAATATTCCGTGCGCAGCAGGCTTCGCCGGCTAATGATCCGCTCCACCAGCAGCGGGTCTGCCCGACGGTGCAACAGCGGGGAGACCGGGTCGACCTCATGAAAGTACTGCCTGTACTCCCTATTCAATTGGGTATCCCGGCCCCACGTGGAGGTCTGGATGGGAATTGGACTGGAGTCGTGCCGGACGATATGCGAAATGACGTCAATGCCCAGCAATGATTCGAGCTTGTGTGTCACCTCAGGCCGCTCGGCCAAGCTGTTGGGCGATGCCTCGTGCAGGCATCCCACGAGCGCCAGCAACAAGTGGAGATCGTTAAGAGAGAGATTCATTACCATCAAACGGCATCGGAGAACGCTGGATCGGTCCAGCTGAGCGACACTTCATGCGGTCCGTTCACGGCACACCGCAAGGTGCTTGCTCTTCGCATCAGTGTGCTGTTGGTCGAGCACATCCCGATATCGCGTACAGCCTTTTGGAAGGCGACGGTATCAAGCTTCGAAATGGGCGTTTGTATTACCTAGCATTTAGGTATGGCACCGTTGTGCGACTCGGGTAGCTTCTGGGCAGAAGATGCTTCAGACAGCAAATGACAATCTATTCGGGCCCACCAATAGAGCTATCGAGCGTCGGTCGGGATTCGCAAAAACGCTACGCTGACTGGGGGTCAGATCGCCCGTGCAGCCAACGGCGGGCCCGTGAAAGCCAGCCATCGGGTGGGAGCCCAGACTGAGCTGCCAGAGCAGGCCCAACAGTTTGATTGCTAACGCGAATCTCCAACACGCCTAACTCGTTCAGCGTACGCAATAGCAGGCGCGCCTCTTCGAGTTCAAGTTCACCATGATGGATCAGCTCGTCCAGGCTAACAGCCCGAGTAGTCATGTCGTCCATCGCCACGCGGAAGCGCTGCTCCCTAAAGCGGGCGTCCAGCGTGACTGACTTGAGCAGGCGGTAAGTGGGCTTGTCACTCGCGGCGGTATCTGTGAACGAGGAAGTGCTGGCCTGGGTAGGCTGCCTCCGACTGTCCATGAGCCGCAGCGCAATCAGGTCCAGTACGCCCCAGAGCATGGGGGTACTGAAGGTGCGTGGCAGACTGAACACGTCATCGCCAAACACGTCGAGTGTTGGTTGACCAAGCCATAGCTTAAAGGGGGCTGCCGAGCGCGCGTCGACTTGATCTCCCTCCAGCACTAGCACGTCGGCTTGGTGCGGCCCGACTTCATCCCATTGATAGAGCGAGCGCGCTGCGATCGCCCGGATGCTGGTACGCAGTCGATGTTGCTGGCTCTCATCGAGATATTGCAACGAAATGCGGCCGCGCCGATTGTCCACCAACCGTACCGCGGATGGCGTATGAGACTGCATGCACTTTCCCCTTCGTAACAAAGGCCACTGACTGTGCAGGGCCGACGCAGTGCTGAGATGCTTCCTCACACGTAGGGCGTACTGGCATGGACCCGATCAATGCCAATCCGCGAACTGCGCCTATTATTGTTGGCTGTGCAAGCTCGCGCCCGACACGCCGTATTGGGCGCGAGCCTACCATCCGCGCGCATGCCACTGGAACGCCTGAGAAAATTTGAGTATTTGCGCTGTAGCAAACTTCATGCGTGTGTTGCGGACGGATGCGGCGCTCTGGCAAGCCCGCGCGCTCGTAACTGAAGTTGTGCGAACGGAAGAACACGATTCAGTCACAAGCAGACGATGTGATTGGGACAGGAGTTGGCTTGACAATTGGCCCATCACTACATCGTTGCAATGGGCCAGCTGCTCGGCACAACGCCCCTGTTTAGTAGCAACCCTGACAGACCATGCCGGGAAATTCCTCTTGTTGGGACGTCATATCGCCACCGCTGGATTGTTGTGACGTCATGCCACCGCCTTGTTGCTGAGATGCCATGCCATCGGCGTATGCCGGTGACAGCACTGAAGCGATGGCCATTGCGATCATGGCAGTGAAACCAGTTTTGCTTTCATGTTCTTCCTTTCAGTTAACTCGATTCAAAGCATCACGCTGCCTGACTCAGAAAACGCAGTTCCAAATCAACTCGTCATGCTCGTCGGGAAACCGTCGCGCACAAAGTGATGTCTGCATAAATTTAATCTCGATGTGAATAATGCTTCGGCGCCTTGCGGAATGCGGTTGCGCAAAAACGAAGTCGTTACAGATAGCGTTCATTCCTTCTGTTTGCGTCATCACTCGCTGACGGCGGCAACGTTCCAAGAGCGCCCACCAAGCTGACTGAACGCTCATGTGCTTCGCGCCTCTTCACCCGGCCAGCACCGGCGGTATCAGATCACGCGACGCCGTCATGCTGGCGCCGGCTCAAACGCCTGGATGACGTCGGTCTCTAGAGGGCTATCACGCAGCCCTCAATCGGCGCAAGTTGGGACTGGGCGATATCTTGCGAATGCAACTCTTGGCGAAAAAAACCGGGGCGATTTGCATCACACACCGGTATATGATCCGGGGCGTTGCCCCAACGGAAAACCCGCTACAGCAAGCTGTATTCAAGCGACAAAGGTCCCCGGCGCTGGGCACATTCTTTATTAATAAAACGAAACAATACTGCGAGTCAGATCCATGGATGCGTCCCAAAAACCTTCGGCACCGTTGCCTGAAGAGGAACATCACCCCGCCATCATTCGCGTGGCCGATGCCACGATCCGTGATGCCAACGCGCTGCTGCATGCCAACGGCGGCCTCAAGTTCGGCCGCGGCATGATTGGCACGATCCTGGCGCTGGTGCTGGGTTTCCTGTGCCTGCTGGGCGTGCTGGCATTCCACTTTCCGCAGTATCTGACCACGCCGGAATTGCGCCACGCGTATTCGGTGGATGTGATGCGGCAGATCCTGTTTGTCTCGCTGCTGATTGCGGGCGGGTTATCGCTGGCGAATATCGCGCTGGACAACCGCCGCCGCCTCAATGCACTGGCGTTTCTGTTTGTGGTGGTTGCGGTGGCGTTGGGTGGCTCGCGCGTGCCGGTGGGCGATTTTCCCGACCATACGCCGTATATCGGCATGGACTGGTTCATTCTCGATCTGCTCGGCTCGACGGCGATTTTCGTGCTGCTCGAAAAGCTCTTCCCGCTCTACAAGAAGCAGCCGGTGTTCCGCGCCGAATGGCAGACCGACATGGTGCACTTTGCGGTCAACCACTTCATCGTGGGCCTGGTGCTGCTGGTGGTGAACTTCCTGATCCACCGCGTGTTCGGGTGGATGGTTCACGCAGACTTCCAGCAGATGGTGCAACACATCTGGTTCATCCCCCAGTTGCTGCTGTGCATGCTGGTGGCCGATTTGATGGAGTACGTCACGCATCGCGCGTATCACGAGGTGCCGTTCCTGTGGCGCTTTCATGCCGTGCACCACAGCGTGAAGACGATGGACTGGCTGGCCGGTTCGCGTCAGCACATTATGGAACTGATCGTCACGCGTGTGGCGGTGCTGGGGCCGCTGTTCGTGCTGGGCTTCGACAAGGCCGTGGTGGACGTTTACATCATCATCGTGGGCTTCCAGGCGGTGTTCAACCACGCCAACGTGCATCTGCCTTGGGGGCCGCTGAAGTACATCTTCGTGACGCCGGATTTCCACCACTGGCACCACTCGTCGGAAGATGAGGCCATCGACAAGAACTACGCCGCGCACTTCGCCTTCATCGATTACCTGTTCGGCACGGCCGTGAAATCAAAGAAGGCGTTCCCGGAAAAGTACGGCGTGGTGGGCGACTACATGCCCGACGGCTTCATCAACCAGCAGCGCTTTCCGTTCCGACGTCAGCAGAGCTGAGTCGAAGGTTCTTCATCATGCCGATCGCCCCCGCTGCTTTGCGCCTCATCGCCCGCCTCGGTCTCGAACCGCACCCGGAAGGCGGCTTCTATCGCGAAACCTATCGCAGTGAGGAACGCATCCAGCGAGGCGTCCCTCCCGTCGAACGTGCGGCTGCCACCGCCATCTACTACTTGCTGGCGGATGATGCATATTCCGCCTGGCATCGGATCCAGTCGGACGAGTTGTGGCACTTCCATGCGGGCGACTCACTCAATGTGCATGTGTTGGAAAACGACGGTACGGTGCACACGCATCGCCTGGGCCATGCGGCCGACGACGAGATGGCGGTGTACCAGGCGGTGGTGCCGGCAGGTCGCTGGTTTGCGGCCGAACGCGTGGCGGGTGAGCATGGGTATGCGTTGGTCGGCTGCACCGTTGCGCCGGGGTTCGAGTTCAGTGAGTTCGAACTGGCCGACGGCGGTGTGCTGCTGGCAATTCATTCTGCACATGGCGATCTCATTCGAAAGTTGCTGCCCAAACCTGCGGCGCGTTAGTACGTTAGTGCGCTGATCAGCACCACACCACGCTGTCATAGCCGACCGTGCGGCGGTATACATTCATGCCCCGCCACGTGCTGTATTCCATATACGCGCATGTCAGGACGACGATCCAGTTAGCTGCTGTGGTTGCGGTGGACATATCCCCTCCCATCCTTGCCTGCCCGATAGCTGTGTTATCGGCACGTTTTCAGTCTATGAGAGGAGGCTGCAAAACCATTGCGCGAGCAATGACGCTTCTTGGCGCTTATTTTCGGACCTCGTTTGTGGAAGGGCATCACGCGTCGCAAACGCTCAGGCTGCGCGCATTCCGTGCCGTTCCAAAGCATTCTTGAGCGCACAGCGTCGCGACCGCCTAGCCTCCATCGGCCCATCTGATCTACGCTTGTTCCAAGCGCTGCGGCGTGACGGCACCTCCCCTTTCACACAGAGGCTTTCGGAAGAACACCATGGCAACCATCGGATTCATCGGTCTGGGCATCATGGGCGCCCACATGGCCCGCAACCTGCTCAAGGGCGATCACACCTTGGTCGTCAGCGGCAAGCATTCGGTGCCCGAGGACTTGCGCGCGCGTGCCACGGTGGTCGCCAATTCGGCTGCCGTTGCGCAGGCGGCCGACATCGTCATCGCCATGGTGCCGGACACGGCGGACGTGGCCGATGTGCTGTTCGGCGAAGACTGCGTTGCGCAAGGCCTGACCGCCGGCAAGCTCTTCATCGACATGAGTTCGATCTCGCCCATCGAGACGCAGGCGTTTTCCAAACGCGTCGAAGCGCTCGGCGTGGACTACCTTGATGCACCCGTTTCCGGCGGCGAAGTCGGCGCGCGCGATGCCACGCTCACCATCATGGTCGGCGGCAAGGACGCGGCGTTCGAACGCGCCAAACCGCTGTTCGCGCTGATGGGCAAGAACATCACACACGTGGGCGAATCCGGTGCTGGGCAGACCTGCAAGGTGGCCAACCAGATCATCGTGGCGCTGACCATCGAAGCGGTGGGCGAAGCGTTGCTGTTTGCTTCCAAGGCCGGCGCCGACCCCGCACGTGTGCGCGAAGCACTTATGGGCGGCTTTGCCTCGTCCCGCGTTCTTGAAGTGCATGGCGAACGCATGATCAAGCGCACGTTCGATCCCGGCTTTCGCATCGAGCTGCATCAGAAAGACTTGAACCTGGCGCTGGACGGCGCGCGCAAGCTCGGCATTGCATTGCCGAACACGGCGAGCGCGCAACAGCTCTTCAGCGTATGCGCCGCCAACGGCGGCAAGGCGTGGGATCACTCTGCGATGGTGCGCGCGCTGGAATTGATGGCGGATCACACCGTCGCTTGATTGCGCAACCCAACGCAGTGCCGCTTTTACGGAGCGGCGCTGCGCTGAGTCAGGACATCAGGACGTCAGAACGAGTGATGCACCCCGGTACTGACCACGATCTGGCTGCGATTGGCCGAGACACCTACGCCATTGATCGCCGCCGAAGGCGCATCGCCCGAAGCGCGCTGATAGGCGCCCTGCACGTACACCTGCGTGCGCTTGGAGAACGCATACACATTGCCCAGGCTGAACTGGTTCCAGCGCGCGCTTTCGTACTTGCTGAAGGTATAGCCGACGTTGAGCGTATTCGCGGCGCTGTAATGCCACGCGGTGCCCAGGTCGACGTTCTGCGCGCGGGCATTGGCGCCGCCTAGCGTGATGCGTGTCTGCGTGTAAAGCGCGTTGATCTGCACCGGCAGGCCCGTGAACTGGTACAGCGCGCCGGCGCCGAACGACTTGACCGAGCTCATCGGCGTCATCACGCCCGGCACCAGTGTCGTGCCCAATGTGTTGGTGATCCCCAGGCGGCCGGCAATGTCGAGCGCGCGATCGTTCGACGCCGTATAGGCGGCTGCCGCGCGGAAGCCACCGTTGCTGTAGTACGCGCCCAGGCTGTAGCTGCGGCTCTTGGACGGCGAACCCGGTACCTCTCCAAAGCCATACATGCCGCCCACTTGCAGCCCGCCGAAGATGGGCGAGACATAGCGCACGGCATTGTCGATCTGGAACTGGTTGGCCAGGTTATCGAAGTTGCCTGGATGGAACAGGTAGAAGTTGGTGAGCTGGAAGCCGTTGCTCAAGCGGCCGAGGTAGTCGAACATGAAATCCGCCTGATGGCCGAGTTGGATGTTGCCCAGATTCTCGTTCGACAGGCCGACCCACGCGGTGCGGTTGAACAGCTTGCCGGCGACCACGCTGTTACCGGTGTCACCCAGGAAACCCGACTCCAACTGGAAGATGGCCTGCGTGCCGCCGCCAAGATCCTCCGAGCCGCGCAAGCCGAAGCGGTCCGGCTGCATCGTGCCCGGGTCCACGCGCAGGGCGGAGCCACTGGACGCGCCGCTCTTCAGGTTGTTGATGTACGCGACGCCCTGATCGATGCTGCCGTACAACGTCACGCTGCTCTGTGCGGCGGCCATGGTGCTCGTAGCGGCCAGAGCCATCGCCGCAATGGCGAACCAAGTTTTCTTCATTTGCTGTTTCCTCCACTGGCCAGGGTGTCGGCCCTGCCGGTTATCGCCGCCTTGCAGGCTGGCTGTTGTTTTCGTTTCGCATACGAAACGTCGTTTGACAAAAGAACTGCAGGTAAAAAAAATAGCGCGCGGCTGGTCAGGCCGGCGCTCAGGTCAAAACTTAAAGGTCCACCACGAGCCGCTTACCTTTGCAGCCTGAAACGCACACCATCATGGTCTGGTTCGATGCGCGCTCACTCTTGGAAAGCACGCTGTCGCGGTGCTCCGGCTCGCCTTCCAGCACACGGGTTTCACACGAGCCGCACACACCTTCCTTGCAGCTGTACTCCACCTCCACGCCCACCTCCAGCAGGGCGTCGAGCAGCGATTTGCCGGCCGGCACGCAAAACTCCGAGCCGGTGCGTGCGAGCTTGACGGTGTACTCGCCGTCCTGCACCGATGACACTGCCGCATCAGCAGCAAAGCGTTCGATGTGGACATTGGTGTAGCCAAGCGCCTCGCAAGCAGCCTCGAACGCGCGCAGCATCGGGCCGGGGCCACAGCAATAGAAGTGTGTGTCGGCAGGATGTCCAGCAAGAAGCGCCTTCAGATCGGGCGGGCCACCAGCTTCCGCATCCAAATGGAAGCGCACCGCATCACCATGCGCGGCGAGTTCATCGGCAAACGCGGCTTCCGTACGTGAGCGGGCGCAGTACAGCATCGAGAACGTCTTGCCCTGCTCTGCCAACCGGCGCGCCATGCAGACGATGGGTGTCACGCCGATGCCGCCGGCCACCAACACCGTGCGCGGTGCGGATTCGTCCATCTCAAAATGGTTGCGCGGGCCGCTAACCTTCAGCGTTGCGCCCACGCGCAATTGCTCGTGCACATAGCGCGAGCCGCCGCGGCTGTTGCGATCGAGCAGCACGCCAACCACGTAGCGGTCGCGGACTTCCGGCGCGCCGCACAGCGAGTAGCTGCGCACCAGGCCATTGCCGAGATGCAGCTCGATATGCGCACCGGGCGCGTACTCGGGCAAGGTCTTGCCTTCCACATCGCGCAGCTCCACGCTCACGATGCCCTGGGCTTCGTAGCGCATGGCCTGCACGCGCAGGTTGAGGGGGGGATTCGTACTCATGGCACTTCTCTCTGCAACGTTTCAGCGTTTTTCCGTCAGGAATTTGCCTTCCGGCCCGCCGACGTCTTTCTGGCGGCGCGTGTTGCCGTCGATACCGCCTTCGATGGCCCACTCGGCAAACACGGTCGGGCCCGGTTCGAAATCACGCGGCTGCCATTCGGCGTCGAGCTGGTCTTCGTCGGCGTAATACTCGATCAGGCCGCCGGCGGGGTTCTTGAAGTACCAGAAATACGCCGACGAGATCGGGTGACGGCCCGGGCCCAGTTGCGTATCCCAACCGCAGCGCGACATCTGCATGCCGCCGCCAAACACCTCGTGGATGTCGCGGACGGTAAAGGCCACATGGTTGAGCCCGCTCTTGGCCTGCGGCGTTTGCAGCAGGAACAGGTCGTGGTGGCCGCCCTCCGGCTCGCAGCGCAAGAAGGCACCCCGGCCCGGATAGTGGTCGGACGGCACGAAGCCGAGCTTATCGATATAGAAACGCTCGGTGGCGGCCACGTCCTTCACGAAGAACACCACGTGGCCCACCTCGATGGGCGTGGCGCGTTCGTAGATGGGGCTGGGCTGATTGCGGCGCGGCTTGTCCGTCCAGGTGTTCATGGCGGCGCATTGCACATCGACGTCGCGCTTGCGGGTGAGCTGCACGCGCACGGCTAGGCCGTTCGGATCGGTGCAGCCGATGCGGCCGTCGGCGTTGATGTATCCGGGCTGATCGGCCAGCGTGTCGGCCAGGCGGTCCAGTATGGCCTGCGAATCCGCACCCCAGATCACCTCACGCAGCGTCGGGCCAGCTTCCATGGCGGGCGGCAGCGTGGCGTCGTCGCTGCGCTTGACGCGCACGCGGCAACCGTTGAGCGTTTCGAACAACAGGCCGTCTTTCTCTTCCGATTGCAGCGCGAGGCCCCAGTCCTGGAAGAACTGTTTGCACGCTGCGAGATCATCGGCACCGTAGACGATCTCGTCGATGCCCCGAATGGTATTCATCTTCATCTCCTGCTTTGCACCGCATGGCCTCGGGTGGCCAACGGTGGCTGTCACTCGTGAATGCCGGATCAAATCGGCCTCAGGCCCCAGTCACTTGTGTGTGACGGAATGCACCGTACCTGGAACGATCTGCGCTGCGGACGCGCCGCTGCGCAACAAGGCCAAGCCACACAGCAGCACGATCACCTGTGTGCCCACCAGACTGCCGAACCCAGCGGCAAGACCGCCACCACTCCCGAGGCCGATCACGACCCCCATGATGGCCGGCATAAAACCTGCCACCAAGCTACCTACGCCATTGGTGACACCGAATGCGCAAGCAACGTGTTCTGGCGCAGCGTTAAATTGCACGGTGCTCGGGATGGCCGGGCTTTGCAGGCCCCAGCACAGGCTGGCAGCAGTCAGCCAGTAAGCGGCGGCGTAGCGGTCGGTACTGTTGATGGCAAGCAGCACCGCCAGCGCCACGCCCAAGCTGCCCAACACAAAAATCAATGGAATGCGACGGCGCGGGATGATATCCAGCAACAGCCCGCCCAGCACCACTCCCAGCACCGCTGCGTATTGCGGCATCGAAGCCATCCAGCCCATTTCGCGCAGAGAAAAGCCGCGCGCCTCCTTCAGGTAGGTCGGCAACCAATTGCTGCTACCCCACAGGTAAGACAGAAAGGCGGCGGTCAGCACCGTCATGGTCAGGATATGGCGCGTATGAAAGGCGCCGCGAAACATCCCGCCCACCGTACTCAGCGCTGCCGGCAGAGATTCCGGCTTGGGGATCGCCGCGTAGCGAGCCGGCATGCGCACGAACGCCAGTACCAGCGGAATCCCCAAGAGCAGGTTGAGCAAGCCCAGCAGATGGAAAGACGCCTCCCAGTCGACATTGG
>Ga0070659_100000302_pt1 | contig 38511 bp, 31 predicted proteins | sample KBSC23metaG_FD_64666 | JGI IMG/M metagenome (GOLD analysis project Ga0070659, IMG submission 64666) | Corn rhizosphere microbial communities from Kellogg Biological Station, Michigan, USA - KBS C2-3 metaG | ecosystem: Host-associated > Plants > Roots > Rhizosphere > Soil ... | reverse complement strand
AACTTACATCATTCCCTCATCACCAAAACTATAATAAGCGTCATCGGTGATGATCAGATGATCGAATATGCTTATCTCCAGTATCCTGCCACCGGCAATGATCTTCTTCGTCATATCCAAATCCTGCTGACTGGGCTTTAAACTGCCCGAAGGGTGGTTATGCGCCAGTATAATAGAGGCGGCGTGGTTTTCTATAGCCACCTGGAATATTACTTTCGGGTCAACCACGGTAGCGGCCTGCCCGCCCTTGCTGATAAGATGTGTACCGATCACCTTGTTTGATTTCCCCATCATCAGTATCCAGAACTCCTCGTGGTTCAGGTCGGCCAGTAAGGGATAAAATATCTTGTAGGCATCGCGACTGCCGGTTATCTGTTCAACGGTTTTAGCTTCGGTATCATCGCGTCTGCGGCCAAGTTCAAGGGCCGCTACAATGGATATGGCTTTGGCCTCGCCTATGCCTTTAAACTTACACAACTCAGATACCGAAGCCTTACCAACCGCGTTCAGGTCGTTTTTATAATGATGCAAAATACGCTTGCTCAGCTCCACCGCCGATTCATTCCTACTGCCCGAACCTATCAGTATAGCTATCAGTTCAGCATCGGTCAAAGTGCGGCGGCCCTGCCCTAACAGCTTCTCGCGCGGCCTGTCTTCCTCGGCCCAGGCTTTGATAGCAATGTGTTCTTCGTAGGTTTCCATCAATTTAATTATTGATTTATTGAATGATAGAGTGATTGATTTTTATCAGATAATAAAAATAGGCAATTATTTAGACTATAGAAATCTATTCGTCTTTCAATCAACCCCTCAATAAACCGATCATTCAGTCAATGAATAAAAAGCAGGTAAAAACAGGTGTTTTTTCTATTTCGAATTTCGCCTGCCTGTCGGCAGACAGGGATGTTCGATTTCGAATTTAGTTCGTGTCGTCATTTTAAAAACAGTCAATCATTCAGGTAATCAATCATTCAATCATTGATAAAAAAACAGGTAAAAACAGGTATTTTTTCAAATAACAAAAACCCTTCAAACCAAAAACAGCGTTCCGATATGTATCGGAACGCTGTTTACACGCTTTTAAAGGCGTAATATGCTTATGCTAAGCCGTTAACAAATTTAGTCAGTTTCGACTTATTGTTTGAAGCTTTGTTTTTGTGGATCACGTTCTTTTTAGCTAAACGGTCAAGCATCGAAATTACTTTAGATAATAAAGGAGCCGCTTCTGCTTTAACAGTTGTGCTTCTTAATCTCTTGATGGCATTTCTTGTGGTTTTTGCCTGGTACCTGTTGCGTAAACGCTTCGCAGCGTTGCTCCTGATTCTTTTTATGGATGATTTATGATTTGCCATTGCTTATAGCTAATTATTTCGTTCTGTTTTAAGGACTGCAAATATAGGGACTTGTTTTTAAATTACAAAAGGGAATTGAAAAAAGTTTTATAGAATAACATATTCTTCTTTCTTATCTTTAATCATGCCCAAATCTCAAACCACCGAACTCCTCACCTTCCTCCTCCCCTTCGATAAGCCTATGGTTGAGCTGGCCTTATGGCTGCGTGAGTTTGTATGGGACCGATACCCGCAATGCAATGAGCTGATATATGACAATTATAATGCTGTGGCTTTTGGTTGGAGCCCTACGGAGAAACTGGGCGATACCTTTTGCTCTATCGCGGTTTATAATAATAAAGATGTGCACTTTGGCTTTTACTGGGGCTCAAAAATAGATGATCCTGAAAACATGCTGCTGGGCAAGGGCAACCAATACCGCTACATTAAGGTTAGCTCGACAGCTGCATTTCCACAACAATACATTACCAAATTGATTGCCGATGCTTATGCCTACTCATTATCCCAACTAAAAAAAGAGGCCGTTATTTTGGAGGGGAAAACGATCGTTAAATCAATCTCTCCCACAAAAAAACGGCCCGGGTTTAAAAAATAGCTTGTATTACTCCACGGTATATATATCTCCGGCAACTATAACTTTGCCACCTTGTAAGTCATCACGGGTATAAACGGTGTATACTTTACCGCTTTGTAAAACAGCGGCGGGTATACTTGCTACCACATTAGTGGTATTATATGCGTTAAAATTAATGGTATATGTACCCGCGGCAACGCTTACATATCCTGTGCAGCCGGTAAAACCCTGCCTGGTTATAACGGCCTTGTTATTTATAACCACATCCAATAATGGCGCGGCCGGTGCTGCGTTTATAAACTTAACCAGGGCCGCACCTGCTGCAGGGGCTGCAGGCCTGTTGTCATTATACAGCAATGCCTGCTGATTTGATTTTTCTCCTACATAAAACAAAGTGTAATAGTTGCCCACATAAAAACCGGACGAGGTTGATTTCACCGTACTCCCTGTAGCCGATTTTATTACAACCGACTCCCTTTGTACACTTGGAGTTGTATTTTCATAACCCCTCTCTTCGCCGTACAGGTTAAGGCCAGCTCCGCTCTTCATGCCGGCTATATATAATGTTAACGGTCCAAGGCTGGGGTTGGCATTTATAAACTGAACATGCGAATAAGTATCTGAGGGTGGAGGCGGCGTAGGGTTTTCTACTATTGGTGATGATATTACCAGGCTGTCACCGGCAGAAATATCTTCAGATGTTCCTTCATTCTTTTTACACGAAGTGACAAACAGCATTATGGTTAACGCGGCTAATAAGCCGGTAGTTTTAGTTAAAGTTTTCATGGCATAATAGTTAAAATATGTTTAATAATTCCTACAAATCAACTTTCACACCAATGTTACCAGGTAGTTAATTACTTTATTAAAAGCCCCGTTAATAGCACTTCATCCGACCATAGAAATACATTTTAATTAATTATTTTAATTTAAGAGAAATAACACGTATATAAATGGGCCTTAAACTGACCAGATAACCATACAGCATTAATACTTTGGCAAAAAAAATCCGGTTGCTATACAATGCTTTCACTTGTATAGCAACCGGATACTTTGTTGAAATGATTTTCCTTAATTATTAAATTACATTTCAAACATATCCCCCACTATTACAACCTTATTTTCCTTCATATCCTCTTTCGCATAAACAGTATATGTTTTGCCGTCCTCTAATTTTGTAGCATCCAGGGCTGCAACTGTAGTTGTTGTTCCCCAAACGTTAATTTTTATATTAGCTGTACCGGCAGGTATTTCAATATAATTGGTATGGCCGGTAAATCCCTGGCGTGTTATAACAGCGCGGTTATTTATAACTAAGTCAACCAGGGGCGAGCTTTGCGCTACATTAATAAACCTTATTCTTACATTGCCTGGTTGTGGTGCAGATGTTGGCAAATTATCATCAAAAACAAATGTTCTTAAATTATTATTGGCTTTTTGGCCGGCTAAGAATACGCTATAGTAATGATTAACGTAAAATCCTGAGCTCATATTTTGCAAGGTATCTCCCGATGAGCTTTTAATCACTACCGGAATGCGATAAAAGCTCGGTGTTTCCGGCCAGTAACCCGAAACCTTTCCATACCCCGTTTGTCCTTTTCCATTTTTGTTACCGTTAATATATAAACTTACCGGTCCTGAACCAAAACTGGCATTTATAAATTGCACATTAGCGTGCTCCGTGTTATCCGTTTTTACTTTAGTTGAAATTGAATCATTGGCGTTAAATTTTGGTGATATTTCTGCAACTTCTGATTTTTTACATGAGGTGATACATAATCCCAGTGATAATGCGGCAAGTATACCTGCTCCTTTAGCTATAGTTTTCATGACATAATTAAATTTTAAGTTAATAATTTATTATTAGTTAATTTATTTAACCATTAATCAAACCAGGGGCCATGATTAAACTTTAATTTATATCTTTAACATTTACTCATGAAAAACAAAGCCATACTATACTTCTGGGGCATTTTAAGCGTTATTTCCCTCTCATCATGGGGATTTTTTTCGCATAAACGTATCAACAGAGTAGCAGTATTTGCCTTACCCTACAAAATGGCCGTATTCTATCGGACTCACATTGACTATATTACCGAACATGCCGTAGACCCTGATAAACGCCGGTATATAGATTCGGCCGAAGGTTCAAAGCATTTTTTTGATGCCGACCATTACGGTAAACATCCCTTCGAAAAAATGCCGCAGCGCTGGAAGGAAGCGGAGCGTCAATACTCTGCCGATTCGCTCAATAAATATGGTACCGTACCCTGGACCATCCAATACTATTATTACAGGCTGGTTAAAAATTTCAAGGACAAGGATACATCGGCCATTTTAAAAACATCGGCTAACCTGGGGCATTATATTGCCGATGCTCACGTACCCCTCCACATGACGGAGAATTACAACGGCCAACTTACCAACCAGCAAGGCATACACGCCCTTTGGGAAACACGTGTACCCGAATTGCTGAGCGATAACTATCACTATAACGTAGGCAAAGTTCATTACATAAATGACCCGCTGAAGGAAGCCTGGAAAATTTGCCGCAGAACGTTTAAATGTGTAGATTCAGTTTTGGTATTTGAACGCAACCTGGATAAAACATTTACCGCCGACCAAAAGTATGCGATGACAAAGCGCGGCAGCCGTAACGTTAAAGATTATTCGGTGGCTTATGCAACTGCTTACAGTAAAAGTTTGCACGGCATGGTAGAGCGGCAAATGCGGGCATCCATATCAGAAACAAGCAGTTTCTGGTTTTCGGCCTGGGTGGATGCGGGCCAGCCCGATCTGAATAAGCTGATAGATGCTAAAGCTGCAGTTCCGGATATCAGCAATGAACTATCATTATATAAATTGGGTAAAGTACTGCCGCGCCCAACGCAATAAATTATATGAGAGAAAAACTTACTCTAAAAAAACAATCGCACGATCGCATTACCTGGCGCAGCCATGAACCATCGCGATTAGAAACTTTCAGCGATGCTGTATTTGCTTTCGCCTTAACACTCATTGTAGTATCTATCGAAGTACCCAAAAGCTTTGATGAGCTCACCGTTGTAATGAAAGGCACCTTTAGCTTCGCCTTTTGTTTTTTTATATTGTTTATGATATGGAATACCCAGAACATCTTCTTCAGGCGATATGGGCTTAAAGATGGCTATACCGTTGCATTAAATGGCATCCTGCTTTTTGTATCATTAATATATGTATACCCGATGAAGTTTTTAACCACGCTATTTGCTGACGGAACGTATGTTGAGCATGGTGAGGTGTTGCCCCGCATAAGGACGGAGCAAGGGCCATACCTGATGATAATTTACAGCGCCGGTTATGTAATGATATATTTGTTGTTCTTTTTAATGTATAAAAATGCGGAGAAAAAAGTGGTTGAACTGGACCTTACGCCAAAAGAACTCTATGAAACCAAAACCACAGCCTATATTAACATGATCAATATGCTTATTGGTCTGCTGGTTATTATAGTCGTTTTAATTGTACCGGTGAAAATGGCAGGCGCCTGTGGTTTTATATATTTCATCATTGGCCCGTCGTACGCTATATGGTATGGATACCGCGGTAAAAGATCAAGGCTGATGTTTGGCTGATAATTATACTGCCCGCTTTGCCGGTTTGCTTTTCAATGCCGCGTAGATGGCCGGTATAACCGATATTAAAATAATAGCCAGCGATACCAGCGAAAAATGCTTTTGAAAAAACTCCAATCCGCCTAAAAACTTACCCGCGAACAGGAATATGATGATCCATGCCGCACCGCCGATAATATTGTAAAGGCTGTAACGGCCAAACTGCATTTTACCAACGCCGGCAACAAAGGGAGCTACGGTTCTGATAATAGGTACAAACCTGCTGAATATTACGGCCTTGCCACCATGCCTGGTGAAAAAATCCTGCGTTTGGTTATAGTAGTCGAGTTTTAACACCTTGTTTTCCGGCTTAAATACCTTTACACCTAAAAATTTCCCTGCAAAGTAATTCACTGTATTACCTGTAAACGCGGCAATAATAAGTATCAGGGCCATCACATAAATATCAAGGCCGGTATTGCCTCCTGCTATCAGGGCTCCTGCAGCAAACAGCAATGAGTCGCCAGGCAAAAACGGAGTTACTACAAAGCCGGTTTCCGCAAAAATTATAGCGAATAAAATAAGGTAGGTCCACCCTTGATAGTCATGAATAATGTGAGCAAGGTTTTTATCAATGTGCAGTATAAAATCTATCAGGCTTTTTATCAGTTCCAAAATATGCGGTGTTTGTTGCCGTCAAAAATAAACATATCGGCAATAGTTTAGCAATTATTTATTGGTAATTACAGCGGCACCAATGGCGGCTGTATCGGTCCGGCCGGTAAGCCCGTGAGTAAATAAGGTATACAGCCGGCCATCCTGCACGGTAACACGTGGCAAATCAACCAGTACACTGCTTGACGAGCCTGTGGTGTATATCTTAAAATCGTATATCCCGGCAGGTACCTGCTGATAAGCCGAAACACCCCTGTATGCAATAGCGCTGAACGCCTTTGTACCGTTTGCCGTAACATCAAGGCCCGGCGTGCGCGGCGAGGCGTTTACAAACCTCACCTTTCCATACCCGATTGCAGGTATCGATGCCGTATCCGCTACCAGGATAGAGCTGAGAGAATCTGCCGGTGCTGTACTCCCGATAATACCCATTACATATAAAGAATAGGCGGTATTAACTGCCAATACATCATTACGAATAATAACGCTTGTGTATTTGGTATTTCTTATCTGGAGATTTTGCGAGCCTGTACCTAAAGAATAATAATTAGATGGCGTTGGATACCTGAAAAAACCACCCAACTGCACGCTGCCTACGGCCAGGGTAATGGGCCCCAGATCAGGACTGGCGTTTACTACTAATATTTTGGTTGTAGCTGCCGACGGACTCACAGAAGCGCCGGTATTGGCATTGCATGCCGATAATACAGCCATTGCCAGCAGTGCAAACAGCATACCCGTGTTTGTTATTCTTTTATTTACCGATGGCATGGCGTTAAAATTCATGGCTGTAAATTTAGTTATTTAAAGCTATGTTAAAGCCACTTGTTCCCGATTGATTAACCAGCCCGTAGGCATACAGTGTATAAACACTATTTGAGCTCAGCGTTATTGTTTTACTGAGGATAGTAGTAGCAGTATTCGCAATATTTATCTTAACAGCTACCGTGCCGCTATCGGCCCGGGCATAGCCCGATACTGATTTATAAGTTTTATTGCTCAAAACCAAACTGTTTAAATACACATCTACCGCCGGCGAGTTTGGCGAAGCATTAACAAATCTCAGTTTCGGTTTCCCGGAAACGGCTGCCTCATTGTTGCCGATTAATATGGTGGTTACGGTATTGGTACCGGCTGTCGCATTATAATCCCCGGTTACATACAGTACATAGCTTGAATCGGGCTTAAGCGTTATCACGCCTTGTTGTATCTGCGTAAAGGCAGCATCCTTAAAAGAAGCGTTTTGCGTACCCGAGGCAACAGATAAATATCCCGACGACTCAAGGTACCCTATTTTATTTCCGCTCTGCCTGGTGCCATTATAATACAGGTTAATGGATGGCGCCTCGGGGATAAGGTTAATAAAAGCCAGTTTTGCCGGGTTGGCAACAACATCGGGTGCATCATTGGTGTTTTTATTGCAGCTGCATATCGCTGCAGATAACAGGCAAAACAAAAATATACTACACCGGTTTTTCAAGTTCATTGCTCCCAAAGGCTCCAAAAATAAATTTATAATGGCTAATAAACGAATTTGTTTACTGCCAAGTATAGTTGTTAAGTAATCATCATTTTTTCAATTGCGGCATGATAGCCGTTAAAGCAGGTATTTCATTCCTTTTAGATCCAATAACTGCCGGCCGGGCAGCTTAATAAATCCGCATCAAACAAAGTGACTACCTAAGCTGTTGATATCTAAGCAGATGTTAACAAATAAATAATGTAAATTTTACATTTCCAAGGTGTTATACTGTTAAATTAGTAAAACTCAATTCAGGGTTATCTAACTATAATAAAACATTATGACCTGGAGAAAATTTAGCGGCGAGATCCTACAATCGCCCATTATTGAAGAAGTTGAAAAAGCCATTGAGCGCGAAAGCAACCTGGGTAACAAACTGAAGGTTTGTATCGGCACCGATTCGCAGGTTAAAGGCAGTGTAACCGATTTTGCAACAGTTATTGTTTTTTTACGCGAACAGCGCGGCGGATTCATGTTCATCCACCAGGAGCGCACTTCGCAAAAAATGACCATCAAAGAACGTATGCTGAACGAGGTGCAAAAATCGATCGACATTGCTTACAAACTTTGCACCCTGCTCGATCTGTATGATGTTGACCTGGAAGTACATGCCGACATTAACACCAACCCTATGTTTAAATCGAACCAGGCACTGCACGAGGCCATGGGTTACATTTTGAGCATGGGCTTTGTATTCAAAGCCAAACCCGAAGCATTTGCCAGCTCTTATTGCGCGAATAAAATGGTGCAATAGTTTATCTTCTACCTGTCAGATTCTTATAAAATAGTATCCGGCAAATATTCTTATCTATCTTCGGCTTCTGTTTTTCAATGGGATAAGGGGGACCGTCTCTTTTATCACTATTGATGTGAAACATATTACTGAACAGAAAGTTGATATACTGTGAAAACCTACCATTTTAAATTCGAAACCGATCTTCCTATTCCTTTAGCCGAAGCCTGGGACTTTTTTTCGTCGCCGCTCAATCTTGCCAAAATAACCCCGGCAAAAATGAACTTCGTGATTACCTCTGATTTTAAGCCCGATACTAAAATGTATCCTGGTATGCTCATCGCGTATAAGGTATCGCCCGTATTTGGCATTAAAATGAACTGGGTAACCGAGATCACCCACGTTAAGGACCAGGAATATTTTATTGATGAGCAACGCACCGGCCCCTACGCCATATGGCACCATGAACACCACTTTAAAGAAATAAAAGGCGGCGTACACATGACCGATATCCTGGCTTATGCCATACCTTATGGTATTATAGGCCGCCTGGCAAACAAAGTATTAGTAGAAAAAGAGATCAAAAAAGTATTCGCTTATCGCGAAGAGCAAATACAAAAACTGTTCGGCACCTTCAAATCGAGATAACCGGCTTTAATACATCCTGAACAGGTCCTGGTACCAAAGGTACTGGTAGGTATAGTACAGGTCGTCAACCTCGTGGGTTTTATTGGGGCTCACCCAAATCTCCTTGTTTTTGTTATTTAGTGTATTGTAAGTAGCAAAGCTGCATTCGGGCGGGCAAAACTCATCCAGTAAACCAATGGCCATCAGCACCGGGCATTTTATTTTAGGTACAAAATTAACCGGGTCGTAATAATCCCAAACTTTAAACAGTTTCTCTTTGGTAAACGAGGGGTGCGTGCGCACATAATTAACCAGCATACCCACCGGCGTTTGCGATGTTGGATTGAGTGCCGTTATCTCATAAGCCCTTCTGAAATTGGTATACAAGGGCACTTCGCAGGTAACCAGTTTTACCCGCTTATCCATCCCGGCAAGGGCCAATACCAAACTGCCGCCCTGGCTCGCTCCGTCTATTAATATTTTACTGGTATCCAGGCCCATTCCGGCCTGCGCGTATAAAAAGTCGAGCCCGCGTATGCAATCCATATAAACCGCACGGTAAACGTATTCATCGCGGTTTTCAATATTGTACAGATTGTATTCGCCATGGGTATCAATCGCATCTTTACTGTTGCCACTGCCCCTTACATTAAAGTTAAAAACGGCAAAATCCTTATCATCAAACGATGGGTCCAGCTTTACGATATAGCCTGGCAGGCGATACTTTACCGGTATTTTCTTAGGCCTTTCATTCGGGATAGTCAACCAGCCGCGCACGGTAACATTCCCCCACGACTGCATCTCCACCAAATAAACTTTCTGATCGTTAACGGAAAGCGCTTTTTCTTCGGTGATCTTATAACGTGGCGGTATCTTTTTCAGCGAATCGCGCGATGCTTTCCAGAAAGCATCAAAATCATCAGGTATATGGGTAATAGCGGGTATCAGTTTCGGATTATATCCAAATACGCGTTTTATCGTATCGTCATAAAGTGTAAGGCTAAACCCAAAGCTCACCTTATAAAAACCCGGATTTTTACATGGGATATTAAAATGATACCTGTTTGTAGCTTGCTTTTTTATGCTGACCTTAACGGAATCCACATAAATCCTTACCCCTTCTTCGGTGGTTACAGAACATTTTAAAATACCATCCTGGGGCTTATTGTAGGCATTTTTCATTTTAAGGGTATAGCCTACCGTGCCATCCCCGGTAAATATCGCGTTTTTTGAGCCGGGCATCACATTAACAAAAACATTCCCCTCATCTTCATCGGCATCCGCCTGCTTATCCTTAACCGAATTAAAGTTTTCGGGTAAAATATATTGCGCCCGGCTGCTGTAATAACACAGCATCATTACCACAACCGATAAAAAAAACCTGGTACTTAATTTCACTTGGTAGCTGTGTTAATTCCTGTTAGTATTTAAACCCGTATCCCAGCGAAAAACTACTGCCTATAGCCGTGTTTCTGCCACTGATAAAGGTAGTATAACTCAATGATAAACTCCTCGATCGGCCCAATCCTCTCGATATTCCGGCGGTTACCTGGTTTGATGAATAATCTTTCGCAGGCGCCGGGCTTAGGGGATTAAGATCTTTTGTAATACTGTATGACCGTGCTGACGATTCTGAAAACGACAGTTGGTAGTACTTACTGATAGAAAAACCTATAGAGGCAGTAAACGTACCCTGAAAAGGTGCATCGCTGCCAAAGTACTTACTCGAGCTGATATCCGCCTCAAAAAAGAACCCTTTGTTAAACATTTTAAAATCTCCCGATCCGGCAAAGGTAAGGCTTGTGCCTAACTGCCCGTAACCACGGGTTACCGCCGCGGTATTAACATACAAAGGGAAAATAAGGTTGCTCTGTACTGAAAAATAGGTGCGATAGCTGATATTGGCGATATAATAACGCACACCTACCTGCCCATCGCCTAAAGAGTTGATAGTATTTGATGCTATGTCGCTTTTTACCGTATTGGATACGAAGGGAACCGAAGCCATTAACGAAACCCGCCTTGAAAACCCATACTCGGCACTTAACGATGCGGATAATGATGAGTTATGCGCATTGAACGAATAATTCTGCACCTGCTTATCCTGATCCCAGTATTGGCTGTTAAAAAAGTAAGATGCACCCACATTAATAAATAACCTTTTTTTACCCACCGGCCTTCCGCCTGCATAGGTTATTACATTACTTAACAGCAACAAAGCGAAAATTGTTGCAGCAAGCACAGCTTTTGCCCGGCCTTGTGTTATGTTAAGTAACCTGTTAAAAGTTATGTTCATTTTATACAATGATAAGATTTAATACGCGCCCAGCTCGTCCATCATCCATTTTGATTTGAATGTACTAAACTCGGGTGCTACCTCGTGCGTTAACCGCGGATAGATGAATAGTTTTTTTGGCGCCTTTATATTATTAAACATCATGAGCGAATTTGTTGGCGGCACAAGCGGGTCGAGCAAACCTATTCCAACCAATACTTTACACCTGATGCGGGATACGAAATTCTTGAGGTCAAAATAATCAAAATTATTAACAAGCTGATCAAACTTCACCGATTTCAGATCAGCATAATCTACCATGGCAGATATTGGCCATTTATTGATATAATAAGGCGATCTCAGTTCAATATAACCCGGGTTGGCAGCTGCCAATATAGATACACGCGGATCAACGCTTGCCGCCGCTAAAGACAGGTACCCACCCTGGCTGCCGCCATTCACAAAAATAGATTCGGTATCAAACTCGGGGCGTGAGTAAATAAAATCGATCATTCTTACTATATCCATTATAGCCCCCCGGTAAATAAACTTGTTCTTATCTTCCAGGTTCCAGGTAATGTATTCGTCGCGGGTTGGCTTCAGGTCATCACGGCTGTTACCCAATCCACGTGGGTTCAGGCCTATATAAGCGAACGATGATATCCCATGATTCGGAGTCATGGTATTACCATAACCGGGCAAAGCAAGATATACCGGGAACTTATCCTTCGGGCGGCGATCTTTTGGCAAAGTGAGCCATCCGCGAACGGTTATATTATCCAGCGATTGCATTTCAATCAGATAGATCTGCTCACCCTCTTTTTCCAGTTCGGGCTTTTCAGTCATCCTGAAATTAGGCGGTACCTTAGCTAATTCCTTTTTAGTGTTATCCCAAAAGGTATCAAAATCTGCCGGGCGTGGGCTCACTTCGTGAATGTTATAGATATCCACACCAAAAGTTCTTTTCAGCGTATCATCATAATCGGGTACTTCAATAGCGAAGCTGATATTATAAAAACCGGTTTTTTGTGGTGGTACATCAACATGTACCCGTTTGGTGCTGCGTGGCCCTAAACTTACCCGCACAGAATCTTCCTTCAATAGTTTACCTTCTTTGGTATAAACAAACCACGAAAATTTGGCATCCTGCTTGGTAAAGAAATTATTTTTCAGATCGACACCATAACCTATCGGGCCCGCATTTTTAAAAACGGCATCTTTATTATCCGGGTATTCAATTAAAGCGATTGATGAACTGCCCGATTCTTCTTCCTTTGCCTTCGCGAGCAACTCAGCCTCGTTAAAAGCCCGCCATTTATCGTATACATGCAGCTGCGCGAAAACCCACTTACCAACCACAGTTCCCATCTCGGGGCCAACATCATGCGGCAGATCAGGAAATACCTGGATGCTCTTTTGCGCCGGAATGTTGTTATACATGGCAAACTGCGTGGTTGGCGGTGCGATATTGTCCAGCAGGCCAATGCCTACCATGGTAGGGCACTTAACATTGAACGCAAAATTTTTCAGATCAAAATACTCCAGGGTCTTCTGGATATCATCCAGCGAAAGGTTGTTATTCTTAGCGTAATATTTTATCGACCCCATCGGGAAGTCGGTATCGTGCTTTGCCAATTCCCTGAAATCAGAAAAAGTGGGGTTATTTGCCGAGCAGATGGTAACACGCTTATCAAGGCTGGCTTCGGCAATGGCTAAATATCCGCCCATGCTGGCACCGGTAACATATATAGCAGTAGTATCCAGATCGGGGCGGCTGCCAACAAAATCAACCATACGCATACAATCCATTATGGCGCCCCTTAATATATATTTGTTCTTGTTCTCAATGCCTTCGGTAATAAAGGCTTCCCTATCGGGATTGACCACATCGTTGCTCAACGCCTGCCCTCGCACGCTTAATGATAACAGCGCCATGCCCGATACACCGTACATAGGCTGTGCTTGCGCGCCATAACCGGGGAAATAAATACTTACCGGCAAGCGTTGTCCATCTTTCACGTCCATAGGCAGCGTCATATAGCCCCTTACGGTTACGTTGCCCAGCGACTGCATCTCTACCAGGTATACCTTATCATTACCATGCGATAGGGCAGGCTTTTCTGTTATCTTATAATTTGGAGCTATCTTAGCCAACTCTCTTTTCGCATTGAGCCAAAAAACATCAAAATCGGCAGGCTTGGGTTTATTGTCCCTGATGTTTAAGGTATCCACACCAAAAACACGCCTTATGGTATCGTCGTAGTCAGTCAGGTTAACCATAAAGCTCACATTGTAAAAGCCCGTACTTTGTGCCGGCATATCCAACGTTAATGTTTTTGATTCCTTCGCGGGAACGCTAACCGGTACCGAGTTTTGCGTAACCAGCTTGCCGTCGGTAGTTGTTATTTTGTAGGATACCTTGCCAACCTGTGCTTTTTTATAGGTGCTTTTTATATCAATATTATAGCTAATAGGCATATTAAGCTTAAATATCGCTTTTTTAGTTTCCGCTTTTTCGGCAATGGTAATGGTTTCGCCGCGCAAGGCATCAGCATCGGGTTTTGGCGGCGGTGGAGCAGCCGCGGCCATTACGGTACCGCCATTATACTTTACCCATTTTTTATAAATATCCAGCTTGTCATAAACCCAGCGGCCAACATACAGACCCATTTCCGGACCAACTTCGTGGGCGATGTTAGGGAAGATAAATATTTTTTTAGGCGCCTTAATGTTACGGTACATATACATTTCGGCCTCGGGCGGGATAAAGTTATCCAGCAAGCCGATACCTACTATGGTAGGGCATTTTATGTTTTGTACAAAGTTTTTCAGGTCGTAATAGTCCCAGGTATCTAAAAAGGATTGGTAGTTCAGCCCTTTTGCTTTCGCAAAATCGTGCAGGGTATTTATCGGGAAAACATGCTGCCAGGTTTTATCAATATAGCGTATATCAGGGTAACCGGGGTTATCTGCCGAACACAGCGCGATACGGTCATCCAAACTTGAAAGTGCCAATGCCAGGTAAGCACCCATACTGCCACCCGATGTATAGATAGCGGTACCATCCAGCTCGGGCCGGCTGCAGATAAAATCTACCGCGCGGACACAATCCATCATCACCCCACGGAAAATATACTTGTTCTTATCCTCGACGCCGTAAGAGATATATTCATCGCGCAGCAAGTGGATCACATCGCGACTGTTACCTAAACCACGCACGTTTAAGCCCAGGTAAGCTATACCGGGCGAGATACCCCTGAAAGGCACCATTTCGCCACCATAACCGGGTAAGCCTAATGTGACAGGAAGTTTTTGCCCGGGTTTTCTGTCCTTAGGTAAAGTCAGCCATCCACGGATAACGATATTGCCTAAGGAGCGCATCTCGACGAGGTAAACCTGATCGTTACCGCCGCCTAATTTGGGCATTTCGGTCATTTTAAAATCGGGCTGTACGGTAGCCAGTTCTTTTTTGGCCTTATCCCAAAACGCATCAAAATCGGCAGGGCGTTTATAGGGCGATACCATATTGGCGGTATCCACACCAAAAACACGTCTCACGGTATCATCATCATCGGTAACATTCAGCGCGAAGTTAACCTTGTAAAAGCCAGGCTTCTGCGAAGGCATATCGATTTTTACCCGCTGAAAACCGTTGGGTGCTATTTTTACCGGCAACGATTGTTTGTTGAGCAGCTTACCCGTAAAATCGGAAATGAAATAAGTGATCTTTCCTTCCTGAACACTGCCATAGGTACTTTTTAAATCAACACTATAGCTTATGGTGTCGTTCAGCTTAAATATGGCGTGCTTATCGGCAGGGTGCTCGGTAATTACAATTTCTTCGGCTACTTTGGTTTCGGCAGCCTTGGTTTTTGGGGCGGGCTTAGGTTTGTTTTGCGCAAATAAAGCATCGCTAAAGCATATACCCGACAAAAAGAATAGTATGGTTAAGATATATGTTTTTAAGCCCTTCATTTTACTAATACATTACTTTCAACTTCAACCGGCGCTGCCACATGTGCATGGTGCGTTAGTTTTTTTGATAAGAAATTCTTTACCCTTTTATTCAACGGTTCTTCGATAAATTTATACAGCAACACCGAGATGGCGAACAAACCAAAGAAAACATAGAATACGTTCAGCTGGTCGAACTGGAAAGGCGATATCCAGTCGAGCCCGTGTTTATCGTAAAACTCAAAGGTCCAGTCGTTAAGCCGATTAATGCCTTCGTGTAAAAAATTATTGATAAAGCCCAGGTGTATCAAATAAAACAGAAACGAAGCATTGCTTAACAATTCCACAAACTTGTTGGATAACACCTTTTGCAATGCGGTTTCTTCGCGTATTAAACCCAAAAAGAACAATACAATGGCCGGAGTTAACAGCACAGTATCCAGTATCATACCTGTATAAGTTTTGATACCGAACGCCTCGTTAGGAGCAAGCGGTATAAGGCTGAAAAAATACACACAAACAAACATCAGTATAAAGCCAATGTAGGTAACCTTTATTTTAGGGTTAAGCTTTACTTTATTGTAGTTGAGCGCCAGCCACATCCCAAAAAATATCTCGAAACAACGGCCAAAAAAGGTATAATACAACATAAACACAATGTTGCCCATAAAGCCAAACCAATCAAAATTATGGAATATATATACCAGCAGGTAGCCTAAAGGCAGGTATACCAGCGGCTGCCAGTAAAAAAACTTTTTCTTTTTTACCAGCCAGAATACAATAGGCGTAATGACATAGAACACCACATCGACCGTGATAGACCAGCCTTGCCCTACGCCTGTAAACTTCAGGTTATCAAAAAACCCGCGTAAAAACGTAAAGTTTAAAAACAGCGTAAACCAGGGGTGGTTAGCATCGCCAATGATGGCACTTTGGTTAGCTCTATCGCTGTACCAGTAAATAAACGCAGCGGCGGTAAAAATAAAGTACATAGGGTAAAGGCGGGCGGCGCGACTTATCCAGTACTTTTTGGCCCACTTCATGGTAAACTCAAAATTATCGTAATACCTTACGGTGATCAAAAAGCCGGTGAGCACAAAAAACATAGGTAAGCCAATGCTCAGTTCGTTAAAATAACGCTGTACGGCCGGCCCCGCCGAAGCGGCCAGGATATAACCCGCATGGGTGGCAAAAACCAAAATAGCCGCGAACGCGCGAACTCCCGTGAGCGCAGGAAAGAATTTTTGTTTGGGTTTGTCAGACATATTGATAAATCCTGTTTTACTTAATATAAGCCGCCATTAATATCAATGCAGCTGCCGTTAATATATGTGGTATCCATTAATAATTGGATGGTTTTAAAAATATCATCGGGGTTACCCAGCGCTTTATTGGGGATTCGTTTTTTCAGGTCTTCCAGGTAGGCTTCGGGCACTTCCCTTATCAAACCGATATCAAAATAGCCCAGGTTAAGGGTATTGCAGGTGATGCCTTTACTGGCGTTCTCCTGAACCAGGGTTTTCATTAAACCCCACAGCCCCGATTTACTTGCCGCATAGGCCGAAGCACCCACCACCCCGGTTTGCGCTACAATGGACGAGATAAATACAATACGCCCGTATCCTTCATTACGCATATAAGGCAGCAGCAGTTTACAAATGTAAAAGGTGGATGTTAAGTTAACGTGTATCAGTTTTTCCCATTCCAATTCGGGGAACTTATGCGTTACCGCGTTAAAACTTACACCGGCGCAGTTTATAAATTTTATGTTCGTCAGCTTATCGCCGAATTGGGCAAATGCTTTTTCGGTCTCTTCAAAGCTGCTCAGGTCAACCTTGCACCACTCAACGTTCGGGTGCTCAAAATCGGGCTGGGTACTGTTATAAAAGGCAATAACAGGTTCATCGGTTGTTTGTACCAACCGTTCCAATAAATGTCTGCCTATGCCTTTTGATGCGCCTGTTAGTAAATACATATTAGTTTGCTATACTACCTGAGTGAATAATAGGGTATTTTATATCGATAATAGAAGCACCGTAAGTAAAGCCCGCACCTACACCGGCAACAATGATCTTCATACCCGGCTTAATACGGCCATCGCTTATCGCTTCGGATAGTGCGATTGGCACCGAGCCCGAATTGGTATTACCAATATACTCAATGTTAATGATAAACTTACTGATGGGCTGGTTAAGCTCAGCAGCCAGGCCCTCTAACATACGCTTGTTAGCCTGGTGGGGCACAAAATAGTCTATATCATCAAAACTAATGTTGTTTTTCTCCATCACTTCCAGTATCACCTCTTTAAATAAAGCGATGCCGCCGCTGAATATACCACGCGAGGTAAACTTCATTAAATGATCGGTTTGCTCCAAACTTTGGGGGGTCATGGGGTTTTTACTGCCGCCATGCGATGCAGAAACGCTCATCAGGTCGGTACTATCCAGTTTACAAATGGTATCGATGATCTCGTTATGCTCATCATCCGTATATTCCAACAATACCACACCTGCGCCATCGCCAAATATCAGCGATGTTTTTTTATCCATCGGATCGATAATGCTGGTCATTTTATCGGCAGCACATAGTAACACGTTTTTATATTGCTTTGAGTTTAACAGCGCCGAACCAATTTCAAATCCGTACAAAAAACCGCTGCATGCCGCCATGGCGTCAAAGCCCCAGGCATTTTTGGTTCCTAACTTATGGTGTACTACCGCGGCTGTTGAAGGGCAGGGAAAGTCGGCGGTCATGGTGGCAACAATAATGCATTCTACATCCAGCACATCCATACCGCATTGCTCCAAACATATTTTAGCAGCGTTCACGATCATATCCGAAGTAGCGCCATCGTGAAAAACACGGCGTTCAAAAATGCCCGTCTTCTCGCCAATTACATCGCTGTCCATATTTAAACGCGCGCCCAGTTCCTGGTTGGTCAGGCGTGTTTCGGGTACAAAATGACTGATACTTTTAATTGCTACTCCCATGGTGATAAGTATTTATTCGGCTATAACCTCTGCTTTATGCTGTTTTGGGGCTATTAAAAACCCCGATTTACGTATGTAATGATTTAAAGGCTCTTCTATATTTTTATACAACAGTATTGATACCGCGTTAAGCGCAACAAACAGGTAAACCAGGTTTAAACCATCGTACTCAAATGGTGAGTGCCAGTCTAAACTCAGCTTATCATACAAGCCAAAAACCTGCTCGTTCAGCCAGTTCAATGTCCAGTGCAGCATATTATATATATACCCTAAATGCACCAGGTAAAAAATATATGAGCTTTTGCCCAGCAACTCTACAAACCTGTTCGACAGTATTTTTTTAAACCGGGTTTCTTCTGTTAACAGGCCATAAAAGAACAAAGCGATAGACGCGGCCAGTAAATAGTTGTTAGTTATAATGCCCAGCGGGTTCTGTTGTCCGAAGGTTTGACCCGGCAGTATGGGTAGTACCGACATGATCCAAACACAAAAGAGCATCATAAAAAAACCCAGGTAGGTAAACTTTATACCGTTAGTACGCTCAAAACCCTTTCGTTTAATAAACAGGGCCAGTAATATGCCTGCAAAAAACTCAAAGCACCTGCCTAAAAAGGTATTCAACATCATAAAAGTAAAGTTCCCGAAGAAGCCGTACCAATTAACATTGCGAAACATCAATACCAAAACAAAGCCAAAACCGGTAATGACCAGCGGCTGAAGATAAAAACGCCCCCATTTTTTCGCTGCGAAAAACATGAGCGGCGCCGAAAAGTAAAAGCATTCTTCGACCGTGAGCGACCAGCCTTGCGCGATGCCGGTAAATTTAAGGTCGTCGAAAAAACCGCGAACAAAAGTAATGTTCATTAAAAACAGCCCGACCGGGTGGTTAAAGCCATTTAAAATAGAATTGTCTTTTGTGATGTAGTAGGAAATAAATGCACCAATAGTTAATAAAAAATACATGGGATAGATACGGGCCACCCTGTTTTTTAAGTATTGCTTAAACCAATCGCTGGTTAAAGAAAAATTATTATAATAACGGAAAGCGATGAGAAAACCAGAGAGTACAAAAAATATGGTTACCCCGATGTGGAACTCCTGGAAAAATCGTTGCACAAAATGGGGAAGATTTTCATCAAAAATATAGTGGAAATGCGATATGAATACGAGGTATGCCGCAAGTGCCCGAACGCCTGTTAACGCCGGGATATAGTTTTGTAACGGTTTTTGTGACAAAGCTCTGTTTTTACTAATTGTTTAATCAATAGGTAGTTTGCAAAACCAATACCGCAATATCGATTTGTAGCTATAAAGATAATGCAGAGCCTTGAACTATCCCGCGTTTGCGGATAGTTTCGTCAATAAAATGTTGTATTTCCGACTTTTTCAGCTGCCAGTTAGGGGCAATAAGCAGATCGCGGTCGGACAGGCCGAATAAACGCTGTATCACAATGTCTTCGCGTACCAAAGGCAGCAGTTCGCAGAGGAAGTCGGCATACTCAGGCAAGCTGAACAACTTGAATGGCTCACGCTTATATTTTACGCCCATAATAGAGCCTTCAACAATATGCAGGTGGTGAAACTTTACAAATTTGATCTGGGGGAAACGGTTGATCTCATCGGCATATTTCAGCATCATTTCGTGGCTTTCGCCGGGAAGGCCGAAGATGGTATGTACACAAACATCCAGTTTGGAGTTCTTCACCAGTTCGAGTGCGTTCAGCAGTTCGCCATGGGTACAGCCGCGGTTCAGTTGCGCCAGGGTATCATCATAGATGGATTCCATACCCATTTCCAGGTCAACATCAAAACGGTCGGTATAACTTTCCAATAAAGCTATCTTTTCGGCATCAATACAATCAGGGCGGGTGCCAACAGATAAGCCAACAATGTTTTCGGGCTCAATGCTCAAAGCTTCATCGTACAGCATTTTTAAATAATGCGTTGGTGCATAGGTATTGGTATTGGGCTGAAAGTAAATGATAAATTTATCGGCCTTATTACCGGTACGGGCGCGTTCCATGCCTTTTATCACCTGTTCGCGGATACCGGGGGTATCGCGGGAAACCGATGGGGTAAATGAATCGACATTGCAATAAGTGCATCCGCCAAAGCCTTTTGAGCCATCGCGGTTGGGGCAGGTAAAGCCACCATCAACAATTACTTTAAAAACACGCTGGCCATTGTATTTCTTCCGCAGCCATGCGCCGTAGTTATTATAACTTTTAAAGCCTTCGGCTACAGTTGTTAATTCATTTTGCATTGGCGCAAAGATACGCATCATTTTTTTGGCAAATACCAGCCTGTTGTAAAATCAAAAAATGCAGACAATTAATTTAAAGTGTAAATTATTTCGAACACCGACAAGCTCATCAAACTGTACCAAACTTAGCCAAACTGAAATTATTAATTTTAATTTACAGAGTATCAATAATTTAATTTTTATTAAAAAACAAGACCAGGAATGGCACATTTTTTTGATAATGATAAACAACTAACCAAATGTTAAATTTTTAAATTTTAAACATCATGGCAACTTCAAAAAATCAAAACAGTCAACAAACCCAAATCAACGACGACAAAAAAGGGATGGGTTCGATGAATGACAGAAGGAACAGGGAATCGTCAGGTAACAACAGCAGAAAATCTAGCGGAAACTCAACCAACAAAAGCCATAAGTAGCGTTAGTGTACAGCAGCGAATGCTGAACAATTAATAACAATAATAAAGGGAAAAGCAATAACACTGTTTTTCCCTTTATTATTTAACAAGCTTTAGCAAGCCGCAAAAATTGGTTAATTTTGTATTTATAACCAATTATAACATGGATGCCGTTTCCGTTTATAAACCACAAAATAAAATTCGCTTTGTAACCGCGACCTCATTATTCGACGGGCACGATGCTACCATTAATATTATGCGCCGCATACTGCAATCGAGCGGTGCCGAAGTGATACACCTGGGGCATAACCGTTCGGTTGACGAGGTAGTGAACTGCGCCATACAGGAAGATGTTCAGGGTATCGCCTTAACATCCTACCAGGGCGGCCACATCGAGTATTTTAAATACATGTACGATCTGCTGAAAGAACGCGGGGCAGGGCACATCAAAATATTTGGCGGCGGCGGCGGGGTGATCCTTCCGCATGAAATAAAAGAACTGCAGGATTACGGCATCGCACGCATTTACTCGCCCGACGATGGCAGGCACATGGGTTTGCAGGGTATGATAAATGATATGATGCGCCAATGCGACAGGCCTATCACATCACATTTAAATGGCGAGATAAAATACCTGCCTAAAAAAGACAATAAAGCTATTGCTACCGCGATAAGCGTAGTGGAGAATTACCCATCGAACGCCGGTTTTTTAACCGAACTGAAAAAGATAAGCAATAAACAAATACCCGTTTTGGGGATAACCGGCACAGGCGGCGCGGGCAAATCATCATTAGTGGATGAATTGGTACGCCGTTATTTAATGGAGACCGATAAAACGCTGGCGATTATATCGGTCGATCCATCAAAACGTAAAACGGGCGGCGCTTTGCTCGGCGATAGGATCCGGATGAACTCCATTAACAGTCCGCGGGTATACATGCGCTCACTGGCGACGAGGCAGGCTAATCTGGCCCTTTCAAAATACGTACAGGAAGCTATTGATATTTGCAAGGCTGCGGGGTATGATCTTATTATCGTTGAAACATCGGGCATTGGTCAATCGGATACGATGATCACCGATTATTGTGATCTGTCGTTATATGTAATGACACCCGAATTTGGCGCAGCCACACAACTGGAAAAGATAGACATGCTGGACTTTGCGGATATTGTTGTGTTGAACAAATTCGACAAACGCGGTGCTTTGGATGCTTTGCGCGATGTGAAGAAGCAATATAAACGCAACCACCAGCTTTTTGATGCGAAGGATAGCGACCTGCCTGTATTCGGTACCATGGCATCGCAGTTTAACGACCCGGGGATGAACGCCTTGTTTACCGCGCTCATCAAAACCATCAAAGCCAAAACCGGTGTTGAGTTCGATATCAAAAACGAAATGGTGGGTGAGGACGCTGAAAAATCTTACATTATCCCCCCTGACCGTACCCGTTACCTCGCCGAAATTGCGGAGAGCAGTGCGGCGTATAACGACTGGGTTGATGCACAATGCCGGATAGCGCAGCAAATGTTCCAGGTAACGGGTGTGATGGAACTGGCTGAAAAAAATTCTTACAATATCCTCCCCACCGGTGGTAATTCTTTTGCCGAAGGCTTAAAGGATATCTATCAACATTTAGAAGAAAGCCTCGATGGTGAATGCCGTAAACTGTTACGCGAGTGGCCGCAAACCATCGAGACTTACAAAGCTGATAACTTTACATTTAAGGTTAGAGACAAGGAAATTAAGCAACAGCTTTATTATACCTCATTATCGCAACTGCGTATACCAAAGATATCGCTGCCTAAATATGAGGCCTGGGGCGATGTATTGCGCTGGCTGCTCACCGAGAATGTTCCGGGCGAGTTCCCGTACGCGGCAGGTGTGTTCCCCCTTAAGCGCGAAGGTGAAGACCCAACCCGTATGTTTGCCGGCGAGGGTGGCCCCGAGCGTACCAATAAGCGTTTTCATTATGTATCACTGGGGCAGCCCGCGCACAGGCTGTCTACCGCGTTCGATTCGGTTACCCTTTACGGGGAAGACCCGCACGTGCGACCGGATATTTATGGTAAGATAGGTAACTCGGGCGTAAGCATCGCTACGCTGGATGATGCCAAAAAGTTATATTCGGGTTTTGATCTGTGCCATGCGTCGACCTCCGTATCTATGACCATCAATGGCCCCGCGCCAATGCTGTTAGGCTTTTTTATGAACGCCGCCATTGATCAGCAATGCGAGAAGTACATTATCGAACATAAATTGGAGCATCTGGTGGAGGCAGCATTTAAAGCGCAATATGATGACAAGAAGCTGAAACGCCCTCATTACGGTGCTACCGACCCGACCCTACCCGAAGGCAACAGCGGTTTAGGCTTAATGCTATTAGGCCTTACCGGCGACCAGGTTTTACCTGCCGATATATACCAAAAGATTCGTGCCCATGCCATATCTACCGTAAGGGGAACCGTGCAGGCCGACATATTAAAAGAAGACCAGGCGCAAAATACCTGCATCTTCTCCACCGAGTTCGCGCTCAGGATGATGGGCGATATTCAGCAGTACTTTATCAGCGAAAAGGTGCGCAATTTTTACTCGGTATCCATATCAGGCTACCATATTGCTGAGGCCGGGGCAAACCCTATTACCCAGCTGGCCTTTACGCTAAGTAATGGTTTCACTTACGTGGAATACTACCTGAGCCGAGGTATGAACATTGACGACTTTGCCCCTAACCTGTCCTTCTTCTTCAGTAATGGTATCGATCCGGAATATTCGGTGATAGGCCGCGTGGCAAGGCGCATCTGGGCCAAGGCCATGAAAAACAAATACAAGGGTAACGACAGGGCGCAAAAACTGAAATACCATATTCAAACCAGCGGCCGCTCGCTGCATGCGCAGGAGATCGACTTTAATGATATCCGCACTACGCTGCAGGCCCTTTACGCCATTTATGATAACTGTAATTCGCTGCATACCAATGCCTATGATGAGGCTATCACCACCCCGACCGAAGAATCGGTGCGCAGGGCCATGGCCATACAACTGATCATTAACCGGGAGCTTGGTTTAGCCAAAAACGAGAATCCGATACAAGGCGCCTTCATCATAGAAGAACTGACCGACCTGGTAGAGCAAGCCGTACTCACCGAGTTCAAGCGCATTAACGACCGCGGCGGCGTACTCGGTGCCATGGAAACCATGTACCAGCGCGGCAAGATACAGGAAGAATCGCTCTACTACGAAACCCTGAAACATACCGGCGAATATCCTATTGTGGGTGTAAACACCTTCCTCAATAAGAACGGCTCGCCAACCATCATCCCATCCGAAGTGATACGCGCTACCGAAGAAGAGAAGCAATACCAGATTTCGGCATTGCAGGCCTTCCGGCAACGTAACGAAGAACGGGCACCACAGTTATTAAAAGATTTGCAGCATGTAGCCGTTGCGGGCGAGAATATTTTTGAGAGTTTGATGGAGGCCTGTAAGTATTGCTCATTAGGGCAGATATCGCATGCGCTGTATGAAGTGGGCGGGCAGTATAGGAGGAATATGTAACGTGGTTGGTGAGTGGTGAGTAGAGAGAAAGTGAGTTGTTAAACAAAATAGTCATGCCGAATTTATTTCGGCACCCCATCAGATATATCGTAGCCCATGCATTGTTCGCTACTTATTAAGTGAGGTGCTGAAACAAGTTCAGCATGACAGATTGAATATTATTTAATGCCCATTCCCGCCGCTTACATCATCATTACTGATACCGCGCTTGTTCTTTTTAACTTCACTGTTTAGCTTGCCGAATTTGTATTGGAAGCTGATGGATATTTGCCTCGACAGGATATTAGTGTAGTTGCTTTGTACGAAATTATTACTCGAATTGAAGAAATCGATGTGTTTATATTTCTCGAAAGGATTGTTCACATACATGGATATGGTAGCCTTCTTATTAAACAGGTCCTTATTGGCGCTTAGCGAATACCCAAACCAATCGTTATCTACACCTTGCAGCATCACGTAACGGCTATCATAACCAATGTTCATCCCCATTTTAAAGGTTTCGGCAAAGGCATAGCTGGTGTAGGTAAATATGTGGCCCTGGTTTCCCTTCGCATCATAAAACTGCCCGTTGTAATAGCCAGACAGCCATACATGCACCAACTCGGCATTGATGTTAATGTTCAGCTTTTTTGTAATCGGGTAATTGCCATTCAGATCGAAGCCGAGGCGTTTGTTGCTGCCTATATTCTGGTAGGTAGTTGTAGTAACAGAATCCTGCGGGTTAAAGTTCACCACTTGCTGTACGGTGTTATTCGCAAAAGCGTAGTTGGTGGCAATGGTAATGGAGCCTTTGGCAAAGTTGCTGTAGCTTAATTCGAAAGTGTGGTTGTTTACCGGTGTCAGATCAGGGTTACCTACGTTCACAAATTTAGGGTTCGACTTATCAGCAAAAGGATTTAACTGCCATATACCCGGACGATTTATACGCTGGGTAAAGCCAAAAGTAAGGCTGCTGTTTTTGGTGAGTGTACGCTGCATAGAGAAAGACGGCACTACGTTATCATACTTGTGATCGAGCGAACTACCCGATGCCGAACTGAAGTTGGCGTTGATGGATGTATGCTCGATACGCACCCCACCCTTAAATACCCAATTGGTCAATTTTGCCTGGTATGAGTTATAAATGCTATACACATCCTGCTGATAGTCGAGATTATTGCTTTGCTGGGTATCGATAGCATAATCGCTGCCGGCGTTAAGTTGTTGCAGGTTTTCAAAATCGCTGTAACTGTTTCGCAAAATAGCTTTGGCGCCGGCCTCTATACTCCAAACTTTAAAAGGCTGCACATAGTCTATCTGAATGGTTTGATCTTTTGAACCCGACTTGTTGTTCTGCTTAAAATTATTGAGTGAGCCTGTACTTACTTTTTGCGAATACACGGCGTCGTTATTTTGTGTATTGGATGAGGGGCTGTATTTGTAAGACAAGGTTAACAATTGATCTTTATTCCTTTTAAAACCTATTTGGTAGTTAAGGCCCATATCGATACCCTTATAGTCAGCCGCGCCTGCATTTATTAAACGGTAAGAGTGCGTACCGGTACTGTTAATTTCGGAAGCAAGAAGATCGTTCACATTGTTGTTTGTGCCATGATACTGACTGAATGATGCGGTTATTAAATTAAGCGTATCAATTTCGTAACTTAACTCGCCGCTGCCGTACAAATTATCGCCGCTACGCGTTCTGCTTGCATCCTGCGATTGGTTGAGCATTATTGGGAAGAAAACATTATTGGTATTACCCGAAGTGGTGACCTGGGTTTTTTGATGGTTATAACCAATGTACCCTCCAAAGCCTATCTTCTTTTCTTTAATAGTAAAATTCAAATTGGTACCCGGCCCCCATGGGTCGCTGTAGCGTACGCTGATATTTCCGTTATACCCGTTATCGGCGTTCTTTTTTGTGATGATATTGATGATACCCGCCAGGCCCTCGGCATCATATTTCGCGGGAGGCGTAGTTATTACTTCTATCTTTTGGATATTACTCGCAGGCATCGCCTTAAACACATCCGACGGGTTTTTAGCTATGAGGGATGATTCCTTGCCGTTGATCAATATCTTATAATCGCCGCTTCCTTTCAGCTTGATGTTATCCGAAGCGTCAACCGATATCATGGGTACTTTGCGCAGCATATCCAAAACGGTCATGGCTTTATTCTCCGGATCGGTTTGCACATCGTAGCTGATGCGGTCAACCTCCTGCTTAATAATGGGCCTGGCCGCTGTTACCGAAACCTCGTTGAGTTGTTTGGTCGACGCGGTTAATAATATCTTGCCCAGATCAGAATTTACACTGTCAACCTTTACGGTTTTATTGCGATAGCCAACAAAGGCAATAACGATAGCGTAGGCTTTTCCCTTAGGTGCCGATAATTGAAATGAGCCGTCTTCTTTGGTTAAAACACTCTTGATCTGCTGGCTGGTGGCGGCATCCTGTAAAGTGATAGTTACATAACTGAGAAGGTCTTTTTTAACTGAATCGGCAACAACACCTTTAATAATTAGCGTTTTGGGTGCTTGTGCCTTAGCAAAATAGCCTGCGATAAGGCAGGTTAAGATCAGTAATGTTTTCTTCACAGGATAAAGTTTTTATCGTTAGCGGATATTTATATGACGACAATAATATCCAAACGTTACAGCAGAATTAAAAATATTAACATACTTTAACCATAATTAACATATATGTTACATTATTTTTTTGTTAGCTTTAAATTATTGATGATGCATTATAAAACCACTATATCCGGGGAATGAAAATATTATTGGTTATCTCTTTCGCCGTCCTCGCAATAATAATTCCCGGCGATATCATTATTAAACGGTTCAGCCCGCCGCAAGGGTATGAGCGTGTAGCGGCATCCCCTGGTTCTTTTGCCGATTATTTGCAAAAACTATCATTAAAACCTATAGGTACGCATACCAAAACTTACCAGGGCAATATTGCCCAAACCGATCCGTATACTGCTGCCGTGGTAGACCTAAGCCTGGGCCACGAAGACCTGCAGCAATGTGCCGATGCTGTAATGCGCCTGCGCGGAGAATACCTGTATCAGCAAAAGCGGTACCCCGAAATAGTTTTCAATTTTGTGAATGGCTTTAAGTGCGATTATTTGCACTACGCTAAAGGCTACCGGTATAAAAACAATAAATGGGTGCTTAAAGCGACCGAGAGTTACAGTTACCCTACGTTTTTAAACTACATGAATTTAGTTTTTGCTTACGCGAGTACCTTATCGTTAGATAAAGAACTTGTAAAAGTAAACGCTGCTGATGAGTTACAGGCAGGCGACGTATTTATTAAGGGCGGTTCACCGGGGCATTGTTTTGTGGTGATGAGTGTGGCCGTTAACCAACAGCATCAAAAGGTTTTTATGCTGGCACAAAGCTTTATGCCGGCACAGGATATCCAGGTATTAAAATATGAGTCGCCCTGGTTTAGTTTGGATAAACCGGCTAATATTCCTTACGGCGATCTGATAAATACGCGCTACCTGAAGCGGTTCAGCAATTAAATACTGATCCAGCTAAACTGGTACTCCAGGCCGGGGTTCTTCATACGGTCGGCAATACGCATTAGGCGATCAGGTAATCTCAGTATGTAATCGCGGGCTTTCTCACCGCTTTCGGCCAGGCCCTCTATGTTTTCTATTTTCCAGTCTGTTATCAGTTCCTTTAAAATATCAACATAATCCACGGCAGTGTACACACCCAGGCGCTGGGCGGCATCGGTAAAGTGGCCGAAGGTTTGACCTATTTTGGTACCCATTTCGCGCAGGAAGTGAGCAGGCATTACAATTTTCTGGCGCATCATATCTTCAAAAGCTATCATGGCCTCGTTCGGGTCAACCTCAAATATCTTTTCAATAAAGTGTTTGTATGCTTTAGCGTGCCTCATCTCGTCGGCGGCAATAACACCGCACATTTTTGAAAGCAGGGTATCGCCATCCTTTTTAGCCAGGCTGGCAACGCGGCGATGGCTTACATTGGTAGCCAGCTCCTGGAAAGATGTATAGATAAAGTTACGGTACGGATCAGAACCGGTGCCGATATCAAAACCATCGGCAATTAAATATTGGGTAGATACCTCCATGGCGCGCATATCAATACGGCCGGTAAGGTAAAGGTATTTATTGAGCAGATCGCCATGGCGGTTCTCTTCGGCAGTCCAGTGGCGGGTCCATTTCATCCAGCCGCCTTCTTCATCGCGCGATACGCCATCAACCATGGTTAACCATGATTCGTAGGTAGGCAGGGCTTCTTCGGTAATGGTATCGCCAACTAATACGGCTAACAGATCATATGATAATCCTTTGGCGCTTTCGCGCAGGTCTTTCACATCAGCAAAAAAAGTATCTTTGGTTGAATCGGGTAAAAAATCAGATGGTTGCCATATCTCGTCAACAGGTTTCAGATAAGTAAACATTTTTTCGAGCATATACTTCTCGATATGTTGCATTACTTCCCTGCGCTGCTCTACAAAAAATTTCATATAGTTTTATTAATTAACAAAGTTAAGTATTTATCTGCAATAACCCCACAGCTCATTTATGGTAATCTATAGCCCCTTTCATACAGTCCGGAAGATTATCAATAGAGGGCTTACCATCAAAAATAGAAAAGCTGTCGTTATATTCCCATATAATGCCCGGTATTTTTAAAGCTTTTAATGTTTTACGGGTAGCCTTTATATAACGGCACCTGCTGTTAAGGTCGGCATACTTATTATAGGCACCGTACTCGGTACAAATAACAGGTACATCATACTTTTGGCTCCATGGTTTAACGTAGCCTTTTAGCTTATCCGCTATAGATTGCTCGTTACCATCATTACGGTACTTATCATAATTGGATTCGCCCCATGTATTTTTTGCTTTGGGATTAAGTATTGGAAAATTTTCCACACTATAAGGAAATGGCACCCCGACGGTTGCCACCTGATCGCCTATCCATCCGGCACCCTGATGCGTGAAAAAAAAAGGCTCATAAAAATGAAAAGAGTAGATGATATTTTCGTCTCTCAATCTCACCGTTCTGCTTAGCTCATAAATGCTGTTATAATTTGAAGCGCCTACCAATAAGGTCCGTTTTTTATCAACTTTACGTATGCCCGCAACAATGTTATATGCGGCATCTTTCCATACCTGATCTGATACGGTGGGCTCATTATAAATTTCGAAGAACAATTTATCGGCGCTTTCGTATAAATAGGCTTGCGCTACTTTTTGCCACAAATTGATGATTTTAGGGGTTTCTGTGAGGTAATTATCATTTTTAAGTTCGCCGGCATGGTAGTCGATAATTAAAGCCATGTTATGTTTTTTGCATTCGTTCCAAACTTCAGTAACACGTAGCAATACATCATTTAACGGGATATGCTCATTTTCAAAATACTTAAATGCCACAGGTAACCGGATGGTTTTAAAGCCAAGCTTTTTAAGCAGCATAAAATCAGTATCGGTTATGGTACTGTCGTGCAAAAAATCCTTCCGCCAGGTTTGCTCCAGCCATGATATATTCATGCCGTCATCCAAATTTTGGGCACGTTTAAACAGCCAGGCGCGCGATGTTTGCTTTGGTGGTCTGGTTTTTGCCTGCATTGGGTGCGATATGTGTAATAACAGAAAAAATATCAGGAATATTAATATGATATTTACGCGTTTGCAAAGCCTCATGTCGGGGTATATTTTAAGCATTTTAAATATCATCACATCTGGCAATAAATTTAATCTAAACCAAGTACAATGTTTGTTCAATTAAATAAAGAAGAGCTGGCAGCCGAAAGTTCAAAAAAGGCATGGTATCTAACCAATAACATTGTATGGACTATAATTTTCATTTTTCCTATTTTCAGCGTCCTCGATTTTGTTTACGTAAATAAATTCTGGGTGCAATTCTTTATTGCAAGGATAATTATAATCATGCTGATTTACATGCTGTATAATTTATTTCAACGCAATAACTATAACTATCGTATCCTTTTACACTTCGCATTCCTGTCGGTCTCCATTATCGGGGCCCTGCTTTGTACACTTGTTGAAGTGCAGCAGCTCAATATCTTCTTTTTAAGTTACGCTGCGATGGTATTGTTTTTTAATGTACAGGTTTTTTGGGAACCTATTAATTCGGTAATACAGGCTTTAATATCGCTTGTTTTACTGGGTATCTTTTTCAGGCTTTTCAGCGATAATACGCCCGAAATTTTTGTAACTAACGGAGGCCAGTTCTTTGTTATCATCTCGGTAATATCATGTCTTATACCTAATGCCCGCTACAAAGTACTGGAGCGCGAGGTGAGGAACCAGTTGCTTATCGAAAAATCGAGCAACCAGTTAAAAGATCAGTATCGCGATATCATCCAAAAAAATAACATTATTGATGAGCAGTATGAGAAACTGCGTAAAATGGATGAGCAGAAAAACAGCTTTATCAATATTGCCGGGCACGACCTGAAGAACCTTATCGGATCGATCATTATGAGTAATAACATGGTGAAAGAAGAAGATTACCGTTTAAGCGCCGACCAGCGCGAGTTTGTTGATTACATATCCCAATCGGCTGAAAAGATGCAGTATATGCTCAGCAAGCTGATGGATGTTAAGGAAATTGAATCGCCGGAAATAAAATACAACCTTGAGATATTCGACATTAATGCCGAAGTACACCGGGTACTGCGCGGGCTGGTTGAAACCGCCCAGATGAAGAACATCCAACTGGTAGACAACATCCTGAAACTGCCTTTAAACGTACGTTTAGATAAGGTATTTACCGGGCAGGTATTTCAAAACCTGCTATCAAACGCTATAAAATTTTCGCAAACAAATAATAACATTAAAGTTGTTACCACGCTGCAGCATCAAAAATTCGTATTTGAAATTATTGACAAGGGTATCCCTATCGGCCAGGAAGAGCTGGACCTGATGTTCAATAAATTAAGAACACTGAATGATGCATCGAACAGTTTTGAAAGCCGGTTAGGCCTGGGGCTATCAATAGCCAAACTGATGGCGCAAGACATGGGCGGTGACTTAACCTACCGCAGTGATGATAATGGCAACTATTTCAGAGTAGAATTTAACGTAATAAGCTAACAACCCCCTACAAATTATTAAGATGAAGAAATTTACAACTATATTGTTTTCCCTGCTTTTGCTCGCCAAAATATCATCGGCACAAAGCATCCTGTCCTTTAAAGCGTTAGGTCGCGAGGATGAGATCATCGGGGGTGTTAGCGGTTCAACATCGTACTTTGTAAAGTTAGACCCTACGGTAGAAATTAACGGGAGTAAGCTGGTTCTGTTTATCGAGCCATCGCAGGTGCTCATCAGGAACCGCTCGTTCATCAACATTATTGTGGCCGATAAACCTGTTTACAGCACAAGGCTAACCGGCGACTCGATTATGCGGTACACGCTTAATTTAACTAAAGAGTTTCTTTCGGAAGACAAGAGATTCTTAAAGATCCAGATAAGAACGCTGCTCTCAATTTCTGATGATAAGTGTAAGGATCTGGATAACCCGGCCATGTGGGTTAAAGTAAAATCGAGCTCATACCTGTCTTTAATAAAAACTAACTCCAACTTTTTTAATAACGTTAACATATCAAACTGCTTTGATACCAAAACGGCTATTGTTTATCCAAGCAACCCAACATTGACCGATTTAAAGGCTGTGGGCTGGGTTTACGCGCGATTAAAAAGAACGCAGCTTAAACCGATCGGGGTTTACTCTGCCGATAAAATGCCCGATAGCTTAACAAACTATGTAATGGTAGGCAATTATAACAGCCTGCCTGGTGATAAAAAACAACTGATAGCTGTTACACCCGAAGATGGCCAGGGCTTACTTTACCTGCGCAAAAATGTGATACAAAAGGTAGACACCCTGGTGCGCGATGTAATAGTAGGCAACCACGTAGTTTTTGTTAAAACACCTGTAGTGAGGCCTGTACCTACCGAAACTCTGTTTATTACCGGTAAAGGCGAGGATGGCTATATTAATACCATAACCACCCTGGCAAACACTAATGTGATACGATCAAGCTATGGCGATTACCTGATCATTAATAAAGCGGAGAATACTAATGTAAAAACCATTGATGAGAGCAAATCGAAACTAACGCTTAAAGACCTGGGCGGCTTAACCACTTTTATGGAAGGTATTGGCGCGCTTAAAACGGTTTACCAATTTAAAAACAGCGATTTTAGCTTTACACCAAAAGAAATTGAGGTGAAAATAGTGGGTAACTACAGTAACCTGAACGTTACCGACCGCGGCTTTTTTAATATTTACCTTAACGGGATATTGATAAGCACCGAAAAGCTTGACCCATCGGGCAAACTGAATACATCGGCATTGATTAACCGGTATGAGCTGCAAAAGTTTAACACCTTGGAGTGTGAGTTCAGGTTTTACCCGGGCAGCGGTAATTGCGAGAATAGCTTTATCAACTACTTTGGCGAGATAAACATAAGCCAGTCGTACCTGCAAACACGTGTGCCGTTCATTGTAAATAACCTGAGCTTTTATCAATACCCTGAAGCTTTTAACACCGGTAAAACCACAATTGTATTAAGTAAAAAAACAGCGCAATATGCCGCCGCTACTATTGGCGAGATCATTTACGAACTGAACAATAACCTTCATGCCAATAACTATCCCGATTTTGTTTACTCGGATAAACTGGATAAATCCATCTTAAAGAAGAACAACATTATTGCCTTACTATCAAAAGATGATGAACTGATGGAAGAGTTTCCGGATGCGCCGATCAAATTCAACCACGCTTTCCGGATATATAATAATGAGAATAACCAAAAGGTATATGAGCTGAATGATACCGTATCTAACGGCCTGGCGCAGATATTCTATGGCCGGGGCAATAATGGCACATTGATCATTACCGGTACGGGCAGCCATTTAGACCAGGCTTTTTTATCAGCGGCCAAATCAATTACCGACCAGTTATCTACCCTATCGAGTAATATCTGTATATCCGATGCTAATAACAAATACCTGTTCAACATCAGTAAAGACAGTGATAACCTGGAATACACGGATTCGAAAAGCGGGTTTGCCAAGTTCTGGGAGGCGTATAACTTGTATATCCTGCTGGTGATACTGGTACTGATATTGATATCCTTCCTGTATGTACGATCGCGCGTTCAGAAATCGCAGGAATCATTCATCGAATAATTTATCAAAGACCCTAAAAACGTATGTATGCTAAGCAATGCACACATACGTTACAAAAACAATCAGATCTAAAAAATCGGTAATATGTCGCTTAACAATACCCTGTACGATACCCTTCCGGTTTACGAAATATTGATAAACGATAAGTTTATTACCCGGCATGATCTGGAAGAAATTAATGATTTCTCGAGCCGGTCCGAACTTTCATTCATAAAAATAGCCCTTACATTCGGTTATATATCGCGCAAAAATTATGAGCGCTCGCTTTTAAATGCCGGGTATACTTTTGCCGATGTAAGTGTTAGGGATGAAGTTTTTGACCAGGATGTATTGGATAAACTTGACCTGAAATACGTTTGCAACTTTTTTGCCTTGCCGCTGCGTATTGAAAACAACCAGGTTGTTACCCTGATGGCCGACCCTACCGACCAGGAGTTTATAAACTTTATAAGGGAAACATATAAAATGGAACCCCGGATCATCCTGGCTTCCGACCTGGATATATGCTGGATGAGCCATAAACTGCTGGGCGAAAATTATGTAAAATCGGCAGTATTTGCATTAAGGCAAAGCGACCCGGCCAACTCGGCATCTACCACGTTTACCAATGAGCAGCTTATATTTTTATTTGGCGGGATAGCTGTTACTATTATATTCCTGTTTTACAATTTTGTGCCTGTATCTATCGCGCTGAACGTAGTTGTAAGTTCGTTCTTCCTGATCAGTATTATGTTCAAGCTGTTCCTGGCTTTGCTTGGCTCGCGCTTTGAGATGCACCAGGCCGTAACCAGGGAAGAGGTGAGGAGCGTTGTTGATGACGACCTGCCCATTTATACCATACAGCTCCCGGTTTATAAGGAAGATAAACTGATAAAGAAACTGATATGGAACCTGCAAAGCCTGGATTATCCCCGCGAAAAACTGGATATTAAACTACTGATAGAAGAAGACGACAGCAAAACCCTTAACGCGGTTAAAGACCTGAACTTCCCGGCCATATTTGATGTGGTGGTAGTTCCGTTCCATATGCCGAAAACAAAACCTAAAGCCTGTAATTATGGCCTGTATTTTTCTCGCGGAAAGTATCTTACTATTTATGACGCGGAAGACATCCCGGACACGGATCAGCTAAAAAAAGTAATTACCCTGTTCGAAAAACTGCCTGCGCACTATATCTGCATTCAATGCGCATTAAATTACTTTAATCGGAATGAGAACTTTTTAACCCGGATGTTTACGTTAGAGTATTCTTACTGGTTTGATTATATGCTGCCCGGCCTGGATACACTGGACATACCGATACCTTTAGGCGGCACAAGCAATCACTTTAAGCTGGATAAACTGATAGAATTAGGCGGCTGGGATCCGTTTAATGTAACCGAAGATGCCGACCTGGGCTTACGTGCCTATTCAAAAGGATATAAGGTATCTATAGTTAATTCAACCACTTACGAAGAGGCTAATAACGAACCTTTTAACTGGATAAGGCAACGTTCGCGCTGGATAAAAGGGTACATGCAAACCTACCTGGTACACATGCGCAACCCGGTAAAACTGATAAAAAAAGTTGGCTGGAAAGGCTTTTTGGGCTTTAACTTTTTTATAGGTGCAACACCGCTTACCTTTTTAATATACCCGGTATTGCTGTTCATATTTTTCACCTATGTAATTTTCGATTTCGCTTTTATTACCCAGCTTTTCCCTAACTGGGTTCTGTTCATAGCTATCTTTAACTTACTGGTGGGCAACGTATTAATGGTGTATATTAACATGATGGCCGTATTTAAACGCCGCTTTTATGAGCTCATTTTATTTTCGTTAGCTAACCCGGTGTATTGGATATTGCACTCCATATCGGCATACAAAGGTTTATACCAGTTAGTTGTTAACCCGTTTTTCTGGGAAAAAACCAATCATGGTTTAAGTAAAACAAACCAGGGTTCGGCCAATCCAACCACTACCCTGTTAGAAGTATAATGAAAAAGAGCAGCCTTGTATATTTGGTATTTATCAGTATTGTACTTGCCGTATATTACGTGGTGCTTGGCATAAACATTCACCTGAAGGGGTATTATAACCACGAGTCGTTATTTTACATAGAAAAGGCCCGCATAGTATTCCAGGGTTTGGGTAACAGGTTAAAAGTAATTGGCCTTACGGCGCCAATCCTGCCCTTTTATGCTATGATGCCCTTTATATTTAATTATTCGCTGGCGCCATACATCGCATCGGCCGTGGGCACGGCCATATTATTTCTGCTGATCGGTATCAGCACGCTCAAAACAACTAAGGATCCTTTCTACATGTTTGTTTTGCTGGCGTTATTTATATTTCATCCGGGCATTATTTTCATGGCATGCTCGGGTAAAAGCATTTATATTGTACTCATTTTTCTGTTCCTGTTCTTTTACAACACGTTCAGGTTCTACTATTCAAATACCACGTTTCATATTTCTATATCCAGCATTTTGCTTGTGGCTTTGCTATTTTGCGATTATAAATTCATCTGGATCACCCTATTCTTCATTCCTTTAGTAATCTCTATCTCGATACAAAGCCTTAACCTGGCCGAAAAGCAAACCATATTCAGGCTGTTCCTGAGTTTTAATAACCCATCGCTTCGCCGTAAACTGGTTAATAAAACCTTCGCGGTGTATATCATTATCTTTATTTTGCCCATCATAGCGGTAATGTGTTATAAAATTTTGAACCAAACACATGCCAGCGATTTTAATTATTTTTTAGATAACCCGTATTCTACCTGGAATGTACTGATCAATAAACTGGAAAGCCTTACCAGCCCATCAATAACCAATTATAAACTGCCCGAAGTGAGTTTTCTTACTTCTATAAGGGTGATAATATATTGCCCTCTGATGGTTTTAGCGGCATACCTGTTCCGTTACAATATTCAGCACCTGTTAACTTTATTAATACCCCTGGCCCTGGTAGAGTTTTTAAAGATAGAATACCCGGAAAGCTTTCTCTCACAGCAATATTATTTGATGTTCATTTTTATCTCTTTTATGGCGCTGCTATTTAAGAGCACCATGATAGCGCAAAACAATATTTATAAGTTTATCATCAGCGCGTGCATCGTATTAGAGATATTTTCGGGATACTATTATTTAAGCAATTCATTCATCGAAAGTGAGAAAGACTTTTATGCTTTCGCGACCAAACAAAAATCGCCTACCGATTTTAGCACGACAAGGTATGATGAATACATTGACGTGGCCGGCTTTATTAACAGCATGCCGCGTAATTCAAAGGTATTGGTTGACGATGCTAATGCCTACCCTATTGCCGCCTTTGTAAAAAACATTCATAAACTTACGTTGCCTTACCAAAATGTATTTTTAAGTGCGATAGAAAATCCCACAACCTATGTTAATTATGTATTGGTTGCAAGCAGTTCGAACACAGTAGGTGGTTATACGCAATTAAATGAAAAATACAGGGGCATAATGCAGGCAAAAAACAACATTATGATGGACAAAGCCTATGAAACCGACAATTGGATCATCTATAAGTTAAGAGAAAAAGAGCCGGTTAATTAGGGCTTAATTTCGGCTATTTGCTGCTTAATTTTTTCTATCCCCTCAATAACCCTGTTAAAATCACTTTCGCCGCCCAATGCTATCCGTATAGCCTGGTTATAAGGGTTACCTGAAACAGAATACGCCACAGAAGGAACTATTTTTACGCCTGCTTCTATTAACCTATTGTTCAACTCGTCGGATTTTACATGGGCTGGTAACACCAGCCATAAATGGTAGCTGTTTTTATGGCCCGAAACCTGGTACTCTTTTAATAACTCGCGTGCCTTTTGTTGGCGGTGAAAGCCTTCTTTTCTTTTGTTCAGAATAAGATCTTTAAGTTTTCCCGACTCAATATATTCATTCAGAGCTGATAGCAGCAGCAATGAATTATTGGAAGATGTTGATCTTAACGTTTCGATAACTTTATCGGAATAGGCCTTTGGCGCCAATAAATAGCTGGTTTTTACGCTTTGAGCCAATGGCTTTGAAAAGCTATAGACATAGAAACTGCATTCGGGGGCGAGATGGAAAAAATTGGGTAATTCGGCATCTTCTAAAAATCCGTAGGCGTCATCTTCAATAATTATAAGGTTATTGGCGCGGGCTATGGCCACTATTTCCTTACGGCGATCAACTGGCATTACATAACCCATAGGATTGTTAACCGTTGGCGTAATAAATAAAGCGTCGGGCTTATGTATACGGCATACCTCATCCAGGGAAGCGGGAATAATACCAAGATTATCAATAGTACAGGCAATAAGCCTGATATTTAAAAGCCCGGCGATAGACTTGAAATTGGAATAGGTTAGCTCCTCCACCACAATAGTTTTGTTTTGAAGGCCTGCGGCTAACAAGGCTACAAAGCAGGAATGGTGTCCGCCGGAGCCAATGTATACATCATCGGGATCAATTATATAGTTAGGTTGTGATAGCCATTTAGCCGCGATTGTACGATCTATACTACTGCCGGCAGTTGGCGCCAGTGTTAATAGCGACTGTGCTTTATCCAGTTCTGATCTTAAAATTTCCCAAAGTTCATGAGTTTGCTCATTGAGCAATGGATAATTAAACTGTAAATCGATTGGCTGAGGCATAGTGTATTCAATTTATTTTGACGGCCGTAAGATAGGGCCAAATAATAAATGAACAAACCCGGTATGGTAAAAACTCGGTCACAAAAAAAGCCCCCGATATTGCTAAAGGGGGCTTGATTTAAGATTGGGCACCGACCTACTCTCCCACGTTTTACCGCAGTACCA
>Ga0070659_100000300_pt1 | contig 38760 bp, 34 predicted proteins | sample KBSC23metaG_FD_64666 | JGI IMG/M metagenome (GOLD analysis project Ga0070659, IMG submission 64666) | Corn rhizosphere microbial communities from Kellogg Biological Station, Michigan, USA - KBS C2-3 metaG | ecosystem: Host-associated > Plants > Roots > Rhizosphere > Soil ... | reverse complement strand
CGGGCAGCTCGGCGGCGGTGACCGTCAACGTCACCGCCCGCTCGAACGTGCGAGCGACCTCGGGGGCATCGACGAACCGCAGCGTTCCCTCGCGATCGAGCACCTCGAAGCCGTCGAGGATGTGCTCGGCGTAGTTGTCCTCGACCCGCCGGACCTCCCCCACCGCGACGCCCTCGCTGTCGTAGACCGGGGTGCCGCGCTGGACGGACGTGTAATGGATCGGCCTTCCGTAGTCCTCGCTCATCGCCGGGCAAGGATACGGGCCGGGTGGTGGCGGATCCGACAGCCATGGACTGCCGGATGCCCGCCGGCTCAGCCGAGGCCCGCGGAGAAGGCGGCGATCTCGCGCGAGAGCCGCCCCCCCTGCCAGGCCAGTGGGCTCTCTCCCGGCTCCTCGGAGATCAGGCTTGCGCGCGGCAGCGCCGTCGACCACGCGGTGGCGACCGAGTGCGGGTGACCGGGATCGGCCTCGTCGAGGCTGGCGACGACGAGCGCCGGCACCTCCAGCGCCTCGAGCTCGGCGAGGCCGTCGAACGGCAGCGAGCGCGGCACCTCGCGAAGCGCCATCGCGACCGCGTCGAGGTCGCGATGGCGACCGAGGCGCTCGCGGGCGATCCGGACGAGGGTGTCGTGCCACTCGGGGTCCATCCCCACCTCGTAGGCCGCGATGAAGCCGTCGATCCCGTCGTCCTCGAGCCCGGCCGCGAGGCTGTCCCAGTTCGCCAGCGACCGCTCCTCGAGCGGCACCCCGACGCTCGCCGGGCTGATCAGGACGACCCCCGCCCATCGGCCCGGATCGCGGAGCGCCAGCGTCGCGATCGTGTGCGCCCCCATCGAGTGGCCGGCCAGGACCGGGCGCTCGAGCCCGGTCGCGGCGACGACCGCGTCGAGATCGTCCGCGAGTTGCTCGTATACATAACTCCCCGGCGCGCCCGGATCGCTCTCCCCGTGCCCGCGGGCGTCGTAGCGGACGAGTTCGTGGCCTTCTCTGACCAGCGCTCGCGAGCCGTGGACCACGAGGTCCCGATGGGCGGTCAGCCCGTGAGCGACGACGATCGGCGGTCCGGCTCCCTCGCGGGTCCCGCGCAGGACGATGCCGTCGCTTTCGACCTCGAAGTCAGCGCCGCTCAAGCCGCCGTGCGCGCCCGGTCGAGGGCGGCGTGGAGGTCGTCGGCGTCCTCGAACCCGAGTCCGACGAGGGCGACCTTGCGGTAGCGGATCACGCCCTCGGGATCGATCACGAAGATCGCCCGTCGGACGAAGGCGCCGCCGGGGCCGAGGACGCCGTAGGCCTTCGCGACCGATTTGTCGACGTCGGCCGCCAGCGGCACGGTCAGGCCATGCTCGGCGATGAACCGCTCGTGCGAGTCGACGTCCTGGGGCGAGATCCCGACCACCTCGGCGTCGAGGTCGTCGATCTGCTCGCGACCGTCGCGGTAGTTGCAGAACTGTTTCGTGCAGGTCGGCGTGAAGTCGCCCGGGTAGAAGGCCAGGATCACCCAGCGCCCGCGTCGCTCGGCGAGTGAGAACTCCCCCTCGCCGGTCCACGGCAGCGTGAAGTCCGGCGCGATGTCTCCTTCTCGGGCCTTGGCCATATCAGCCTTCCGGGGTAGCGGACTCGATTACGACCGTCTGGGTGGGCGGGCCGTCGGCGCCGGGGGTCCCGAGCGCGTCGATCGCCTCGACCGTGTCCATCCCATCGGTCACCTTGCCGACCAGAGCGTAATCGGGAGGCAGCCCGGCATCGGCACCGGTGACGACGTAGAACTGGCTTCCCGAGCGTCCCGGCGGTTCGACCTGGCTCTTTGCCATCGCGACGATGCCCTTCGTGTAGGAGAGATCGGACGGCGGCTTCTCGTCGACGTGGTAGCCGGGCCCGCCGGTGCCCGCCCGGTTCGGGTCCGTCCCGAGCGGATCCCCGCCCTGGATCACGAAACCGGGAACGACCCGGTGGAAGACCGTGTCGTCGTAGAAGCCCTTCTCCGCCAGGTACTGGAACGAGGCGGCCGTCTTCGGGGCGCGATCGTCGAAGCTGACCGTGAAGCTGCCGCAGCTCGTCTCGAAGGTGACCCCGTCGGCGGTCGGCTCGTCCTGCTTCGGCGGCGGCAGGTCGGCGTTCTTCTTGACCGGCGGCGTATCGACGCTCTCGCAGGGGCCGGCGCCGGTGGTCGCGTCCGCCTCGGTGGCCGAGCTGTCCTCGCTGCTCCCGCAGGCCACGAACAGCGCGCCGCAGGCGAGGATCACAGCGAGCAGCGGCCAGGTCCGGTTCAGCACGCGCGGCAGCCTAGCGTGTTGCGATCATGGCGCCGTGGCGATCCCACCACACCGCAGCGACCCCGACGACCGCGGGTCCGGCCCCCCGGCCCGGGTCAAGCTGATCGGCCGGGCCCTGAACGCGACCGTCGCCCGCGCGCCCTGGCTCTGGCCGGTCCTGAAGGGCCCGATGACCTCGTACTTCGACGGCCGGGCCGGCACCTGGGACGAGCGGACGGGTGCGCCGGGGGCGGACCACCTCGCTCCGCTCGCGGTCGCCGTGACGATGATCGACCGGCGGCCCGAGCGGGCGCTCGACATCGGGACCGGGACCGGCGTCGCCGCCCTGTTCGTCGCCCGCGAGTTCCCCTACGCGTCGGTGCGCGGAGTCGACGTCTCCGAGGAGATGATCCGCCGCGCCAAGGCCAAGGTCGGACTCGATCCCGAGGGGCGGGTCGCCTTCCAGGTCGCCGACGGCTCCTCCCTCCCCTACGGCGATGGCGCCTTCGACCTCGTGACGTTGCTGAACACGCCGCCGTTCTTCGCCGAGATCGCCCGCGTCCTCCGCCACGGCGGTCACGCGATCGTCGCCGCCAGCTCAGGCGACCGGACGCCGTTCTACACGCCCGACTCGGTGCTGGCCCGGGGGTTCAGACGCCACGGGATGTCAACCGTCAAGACCGGCCGGATCGGCAACGGCTCCTGGTTCGTCGCCCGCAAGGGAGACTGAGCTCGCGTGGCCGATCCCGCTCCGGCGACCGCCTACTGCCTGCTCGTCAACCCTTCGGCGGGATCGGGTCGGGCGCAGAAGCGGTTGCCGGGGATCCGCGCCGAGCTCGACCGACGCGGGATGCGGCACCGGATCGTGATGACGACCGGGATCGAGCACGGCTGCCGGGAGGCGCTCGCCGCCGCCGAGCGCGACGAGGTTCCGGTCGTGGTCAGCGGCGACGGCCTGATCGGAAAGGTCGGCGGCGTGCTCGCCGGTTCCGCGGCTCCGCTCGGCATCATCCCCGGCGGCCGCGGCAACGACCTCGCCCGCGTCGTCGGGATCCCGACAGACCCCGCCGGCGCGGTGGCGGTGCTCGCCGCCGGCAATCGCCGGAGGATCGACGTCGGCGAGGCCAACGGAGAGCGCTTCCTCTGCATCGCGAGCTGCGGCTTCGACTCCGACGCCAACCGGATCGCCAACGAGACGAAGGCGATCGGCGGCCCGCTCGTCTACGCCTATGCGGCCATCAAGGCGCTCTGGCAGTGGCGTCCCGCCGAGTTCATGGTGACGGTCGACGGCGAGGCGACGAGCGTTCGCGGCTACTCGGTCGCCGTCGCCAACTCGCAGGCTTACGGCGGCGGCATGTTCGTGGCTCCCCAGGCGCGCCTCGACGACGGCCTCCTCGACGTGGTGATCACCGGCGACGCCCCGAAACGCAGGTTCCTGACTGGGCTCCCGCAGGTCTTCAAGGGCACGCACATCGAGCGCGACGACGTCATCACCCTGCGCGGCCGGATCGTCGAGGTAGATGCCGACCGCCCCTTCGACGTCTACGCCGACGGCGACGTGCTCACCGGCCTGCCGATGCGGGTCGGCCTCCTCGACGGCGCGCTCGAGCTGATCGCCCCGCCGGCCGGAGCGCCGTGAGCGGCGAGCGACGCAGGGGCCTGTTCGCGGCGAAGGTCGCCGCCGCGCGCGCGATCGGAGCGCTGAGCCGCCGCAGCGGCCGCGGCGGCGGGACAACGCTGCCCGGCCGGTTCCTGCTGCGGGTCGCTCCGGACGCGATCGGCAGGCTCGGCGTCGGCCTCGAGCGGTCTCGGACGATCATCAGCGCGACGAACGGCAAGACGACGACGGCGGGAATGCTGGCGTCCGCGCTCCATGCCGCCGGTCGCGACCCGGTCCACAACCGGGCCGGATCGAACATGGCCTGGGGCGTCGCGACGGCGCTGCTCGATGGTGGCGGTGACGAGGGCCTCTTCGAGGTCGACGAGGCATGGCTGCCGGGGGTCGCCGACGAGCTCGCGCCGACGCTGCTCGTCCTCGGCAACCTCTTCCGCGACCAGCTCGACCGCTACGGCGAGCTCGAGCGCCTCGCCGACCAGTGGGCGGCCGTGGTTGCCGAACGAGAAGGCCGAACCGGCCTCGTCCTCAACGCCGACGACCCGCTGATCGCCGACCTCGGCCGTGACCGCGAGCTGCGCCGCCGCGAGGGGGTCACGTTCTTCGGGATCGAGGACCCCGCCCAGGCCGTCCCGGAGCTCCAGCACGCGTTCGACGCCAAGCATTGCCGCCGCTGCGGGGCCCCGTACCGATACGAGCGCGCCTTCGTCGGCCACCTCGGCCACTACCGCTGCCCGAACTGCGGCGCCGACCGCCCCGCCCCCGACGTCTACGCGACCGACATCGAGCTGAAGGGGATCAGCGGCTCGCGGTTCCGGGTCCGGACCGGGGACGGCGAGCTCGCGATCGAGCTGCCGCTGCCCGGCCTCTACAACGTCTACAACGCGCTGGCCGCGATCGCCGCCGCGGGGCGGCTCGGCATCGCCGGCGAGCAGATCAGGGCCGGCCTGCAGTCGGTTCGCGCCGCGTTCGGGCGGGTCGAGACGATCGCGATCGGAGAGCGGTCGCTGGCGATCCTGCTCGTCAAGAACCCGGCCGGTGCCAACGAGGTCCTGCGAACCCTGGGGCTCGAGGCCGAGCGGAGCGGCGGCCGGCTCGATCTCTGGCTCGCCCTCAACGACCGGATCGCCGACGGGCGCGACGTCTCCTGGATCTGGGACGCGGACTTCGAGCTGCTCGCCGGCGTCGCCGGACGGATCCATTGCGCCGGCACGCGCGCGGCCGAGATGGCCCTTCGCCTCAAGTACGCCGGCTGGCCGACGGAACGGATCGAGGTCGTCCCGGACATCCCCGACTCGCTCGACCGGGCGCTGGACGCCGCCGGCGAGCGCCTCTTCGCGCTCCCGACCTACACGGCGCTGATCGAGCTCCGCACCCTGCTCGCGAAACGCGGCCTCGCGACGGAGTTCTGGCGATGACCGCGCGGCTCGGCACCGGACGCCCCACCAGGCACCCGGCCGGCGGCGATCCGGTCGCCTGGCACGACGCCGAGCACGGCGGCTTCGCGGCCGACCTCGAGCTGTTCGCGCGGCTTGCCGGCGAGCTCCCCGGCGGCGTCCTCGACCTCGGCGCCGGGACCGGGCGGGTCGCACTGCCGCTGGCCGCCGCCGGACATCCGGTGACCGCCGTCGACACCGACCCGGCGGTCCTGGCGGCGCTCGCGCAACGGGCCGCCGAGCGCAGCCTGCCCGTCGAGACGGTCCGCGGCGATGCCCGCGCCCTCGACCTCGGTCGGACGTTCCCGCTGGTCCTCGCACCGATGCAGCTCCTCCACATCGCCGGCGGCGCGGCGGGTCGGCGCCGTCTGCTCGCCGCCGCCGCTCGCCATCTCCGGCGGAAGGGACGGCTCTGCGCGGTCGTGATCGAGGAGCCGCTGCCCGCCGGCACCGGCCGGCCCGACCCGGTCCCCGACGTCCGCGAGGTCGATGGCTGGGTCCACTCGAGCCTGCCGACCGAGATCCGGATCGAGGAGGAGGGCATCACGATGGTCCGCCTCCGCCAGCTCGTTGCCCCGGACGGGACGCTGACCGAGGCGACCCACACGATCCATCTCGACCGCTTCACCCTCGCCGACCTCGACCGCGACGCCGATGCCGCCGGGCTCTGGGTCGTCGGCTGCGAGCGGATCCCGAGCACGGTCGAGTTCGAGGACTCACTGGCCGTCTACATGGAGGTGCGCGATGGCTGAGGTGCGCCTGCTGGCCCTCTATCCGGAGCAGATGAACATCTACGCCGACCGCGGCAACGTCGTGTTCCTGCAGCGTCGCTGCGAGTGGCGTGGGATCGGCTTCACCTATGCGGCCGCCGGCGCGGGCGAGCGGTTCGATCCCGAGGCGCACGACCTCATCTACATCGGCGGCGGCCAGGATCGCGACCAGCGGATGGTCGCGGCCGATCTGCTCGCGACCAAGCGGGACTCGATCGAGGCGGCGATCAACGCCGGCGTCGCCGGTCTCGCGGTCTGCGGCGGCTATCAGCTCCTCGGGTCGTCATACCGGCTCGGCGAGGAGCGCATCGAGGGCCTCGGCGTCGCGCCGCTCCACACCGTCCGCGAGCCCGGGCCGCGACTGATCGGCAACGTCTCGATCGAGGTCGACCTCGGCTCCGGACCTCGCCTGCTCGCCGGTTTCGAGAACCACGGCGGCCGCACCTACATCGACCCCGGCGGCGAGCCGCTCGGCCGCGTCCTCCACGGCCACGGCAACAACGGCCGCGACGGCCTCGAGGGGATCGTCCGCGGGAACCTGATCGGGACCTACCTGCACGGTCCGCTCCTGCCGAAGAACGCCTGGTTGGCCGACGAGCTGATCGCCCGGGCGATCGAGCGCCGCGAGGGCACCCGGCCGGAGCTCGCCCCGCTCGACGACCGCTTCGAGGACGCCGCTCACGCCGACGCCGCGCGCGCCGCCGCCCGCGGCTAGTGATCCAGCGGATCTAGGCGACGCCGCTCGAGCCGAATCCGAGCTCGCCGCGGGCGCTGTCGGCGAGCGTCACCGCCTCGACCGGCTCGACCTCGGCGAACGGCGTCACAAGAAGCTGCGCGACCCGGTCGCCGGGCTCGATCTCGAAGCCATGCATGCGATCGGTGTTGAGAAGCAGGACGCGGAGCTCGCCCCGGTATCCGGAGTCGATCAGCCCGGGCGCGTTGACCATCGAGATCCCGTGACGGAGCGCGAGGCCCGAGCGCGGCAGCACGAGCCCGGCGTGACCGGCGGGGATCTCGACTGCGACGCCGGTCCCGATCGAGGCCCTCTCCCCCGGCCCGAGCAGCGCCGGCTCGGCGGCCCGCAGATCGAGGCCGGCGTCGCCGGGATTCGCCCGCGACGGCAACACGGCGCCGGGCTCGAGCAGGCGGACCTTCAGCTCCACGCGCTCAGGCGGCCCTGCCGTTGACGGACCAGGCGCTGAAGCGATGCGTGAGGCTGCGCGGGACCCGCGCCTTGACCAGCACCCCGTCCTCGCGGTCCTCGCGGTCGACCTGACCGGCGATCTCGTGAAGCTCGTTGAGCGTGGCGCCCTCGCCGTAGGGGATCAACAGCTCGACCGGCTCGAGCGTCTTCGCGAAGGCATCCTCGATCGCGTCGAGGAGCGCCTCGACCCCCTCCCCCGTCGTCGCCGAGACGCCGACGGCGCCGCGGCGGCCGACGAGGAGGTCGCGGCGGGCGTCAGCGTCGAGGAGGTCGATCTTGTTGAACGCGACGACGCGCGGAGTGTCCCCGGCGCCGATCTCCTCGAGCACGGAGTCGACCGCACGCATCGCCGCGTCGCGCGAGGCCGCCGGCTCGGAACCGTCGACGACGTGGACGATCAGATCGGCAAGGGTCGTCTCCTCGAGCGTCGCCTTGAAGGCGTCGACGAGCTGGTGGGGGAGCTTGCGGATGAAGCCGACGGTGTCGGTGAGCAGGTACTTGCGGCCGCCGTGCTCGAACGAGCGCGTCGTCGGGTCGAGCGTGTGGAAGAGCCGATCGCCGACGCTGACGCCGGCGCCGGTCACGGCGTTGAGCAGCGTCGACTTGCCGGCGTTGGTGTAGCCGGCGAGTGCGACGGTCGGGATGGCCGAGCGCTCCCGCTCGGCCCGCATCGTCCCGCGGCTGCGCTCGACGACGCGCAGGTCCCGCCTCAGCGCGGCGATCCGGTCGCGGGCGAGCCGGCGGTCGGTCTCGATCTGCGACTCGCCCGGGCCCCGGGTCCCGATTCCGCCGTCCATGCGCCCGGCGCCGAGCCGCTCGAGGTGCGTCCAGAGTCCGCGCATGCGGGCGAGGTTGTACTCGAGCTGGGCGAGCTCGACCTGGAGCTTTCCGGCCGCGCTGTGGGCGTGGTCGGCGAAGATGTCGAGGATGATCGCCGTCCGGTCGATGACCGGCACGCCGAGGGCGCTCTCGAGGTTGCGCTCCTGCCGGGGCGCGAGCTCGTCGTCGCAGGCGACGAGGTTGGCGCCGACCCGCTTGATCTCGACCTTCAGCTCGTCGAGCTTGCCACGCCCGAAGTAGCGGTCCGGGTCGGGCTCGGCACGCTGCTGGACCATCCGGCCCTCGGTTGCGACGCCGGCGGTTCGGAGCAGCTCGCTGAGCTCGTCGAGCTCGGCGTCCTCACCGGGAGTGCCCCTGACGACCCCGATCGCGACGGCACGCTGCCGGGCCCGCGGGTTGCGGATCCCGCCGCGGTCGCCGTCGGCTCGCGATGACTCGCCGTTGCCGTTCATCCGTCCAAGTGTAGGAGCACCCGCCGAGGGTGGATAGGCTCCCGCCTTCCCGAACCGCTGCCCGGAGGCCACGTTGAGAAGAAGAACGATCGACTACCTGCTCCTCGCCCTGATCGCCGTCGGCCTGATCGGCGCCGGCTATGCCGTGGCGGGCAACTCCGGCGACGGCGGCAAGACGAAGATCGCGACGATCCGGCCGACCGGGGTCGGGCTGCCGCGGGTGGGCATGCACGGGACCGTCGGCGCCGGCGACATCGCCGCCCCGCTCCGCCAGTACCACGATTCCGGGCGCTACGCGTCCGACCTCGAGAAGGTCGGCGGCAAGGCGCAGGCATACCTCGATCGCCGCGTCGCGAAGATCCGCAAGCAGGCTCGAAAGCGGTGTCACAGCCACGGCGTCTCGAAGTGCCGGATGCCGAAGCTCGCACTGGTGCTCGACATCGACGAGACGTCGCTCTCGAACTACTCGGAGCTCGCGGCGACGAACTTCAGCGGGGCGACCGCGGCGCTGACGACGGCGCTGTTCGCGGCCTCCTCGCCGCCGATCGAGCCGACGCTGGAGCTGTTCGACGACGCGCGGGCGAAGCACGTCTCGGTGTTCTTCATCACCGGTCGCCCCGATCTCGACGTCGTTCGCGACCGGACCGAGTCGAACCTGACGTCCGCCGGCTACTCGGATTGGCGGGATCTGGTCCTGCGGCCCTCCGACGCCGAGGGGACCCGCGCCTACAAGTCGGCGGCCCGCGCCGACATCGAGGCCGACGGCTACCGGATCGTGCTCAACGTCGGCGATCAGGACAGCGACCTCAGGGGCGGCCATGCCGACAAGGCGTACAAGCTCCCGAACCCGTTCTACTTCATCAGCGACTGAGCTTCAGCAAACTGAGCCCTCGCGGCTCAGATCGAATCGACCGAGAACAGCGTCCACTCGCCGGGGACGCCCCGCAGCGAGTGGGAGCCGCGCTCGCTGAACTCGATGCCGGAGCCGACGACCAGGTCCTTGACCGTCGATGACGTCAAGACCTCGCCGGGGCCGCCGAGCGCGCCGATCCGGGCACCGATGTGGACGGCCATGCCGCCGACGTCGGCGCCGATCACCTCGACCTCGCCGGTGTGCAGGCCGGCCCGGAGGCGGATCCCCAGCTCGGCGACGCGCTCGCCGAGCTCGGTCGCGCAGCGGACCGCCCGGGCCGGACCGTCGAAGGTCGCCAGGTAGCCGTCGCCGGTCGACTTCACCGGGACGCCGCCGTAGGCCCCGACGAGCTCGCGGGTGAGCTGGTCGTGGCGCTCGAGGAGGTTGCGCCACTGCCGGTCGCCCTGCTCGGCGGCGATCTCGGTCGACCCGCAGATGTCGGTGAAGAGGACGGTGGCGAGCGCCCGCTCCTCACGCCGGTTCGCGACGGCGCCGGTCACGAACCGCTCGACCGTCTCCATGTAGGCCTCGAAGTCGTCGCCGAACGAGATCGCGTCGCGTCCGGGCAGCTCGACGAGGTCGGCGCCTGGGATGTGCTCGGCGAAGTAGCGGGCGTGACGGGAGTCCATCGCCAGCGCCTGCGGCCGGTCGAGGATCAGGCTCGGCGCCTGGACCCGGGGGAGGATCTCGCGGACGTCCATCCGGGCGATCAGCTCCATCCGCTTCTCCATCGTGCCCGGCGAGGACGACAGCCGCTCCCAGCGCCCCCACCATTCCTTGAAGTCGGGATCGGTGGCCGACAGCACGGGCGAAGCGGTCATCCCGTTCTCGCCGGTCCCCCAGTGAGCGAGCATCGGCCGGACGAAGTCACGCTCGCGGGTCTCCTCGTCCGCCCATCCCCAGTCGTAGCCGGGGGCAGCGATCATCCGCGCCATCGGGTGCATCAGGATCAGATGGCTGACCCGTTCGGGGTGCGTCGCGGCGAAGACGACGGCGAGCATCGCCGCCTCGGCCTGGGCCTCGAGCACGACCCGATCGGTGCTGCAGGCGTCGAGGACGGCGATCACGTCCGCCATCTGCTCCTCGAGCGTCGCCGGGACCTCGACCGGGTCGGAGAGCCCGGCGCCGCGGCGATCGAACGAGATCAGCCGCGAATGATCGGTGTATCCGCGCATCAGCCGCTTCGCGGGCGGCACCGTCAGCATCTCGATCGTGCCGAGGCTGGGCAGGACGATCAGGTAGTCCTGCTTCCCCGCTCCCATCGTCCGGTAGGCGATGTACCGGCCGTCCTCACTGCGGACGTATCTGACCGGCGAATCCTGCATGGCGATCAGCGCAGATGTTCCCGCATCCGCTCGACCGCCTCGCTGAGGCGCTCGTCCGGCGTCGTCAGCGAGATCCGGAAGAACCCCTCGCCGCTCGGCCCGTACATCGACCCGGGCGAGATCACGACCGCCGCCTGCTCGAGGACGTGCTCGCAGAACGAGGTCGACGTGTACCCGTCGGGGACCGGAGCCCAGACGTAGATCGTGCCCCGCGGCGATTCGACGTCGACGCCGATCTCGCGGAGCGCGTCGACGACGAGGTCGCGGCGGCGGGCATAGATCCGGTTCATCTCCGCGAGCGGCTCCGCCGGTCCGCCGAGGGCGGCGACGCCGGCGAGCTGGACGGCCTCGAAGAGTCCCGAGTCGATGTTCGTCTTCAGCCGCCAGTAGGTCTCGATCGCGGCGGCGTTGCCGAGGATCGCAGCGCAGCGCCACCCGGTCATGTTGTAGCCCTTGGAGAGGCTGAAGACCTCGACTCCGACCTCCCTGGCGCCAGGGGTCTCGAGGAAGCTCGGGGCGACGTAGCCGTCGTAGGTCGTCTCCGAGTAGGCGTTGTCGTGGACGACGAGGATCTCGTGCTCGCGGGCGAGATCGACGACGCGCTCGAACAGGCCGTCGGGAGCGGTCGCCCCGGTCGGGTTGTTCGGATAGTTGATGAACAGCAGCCGAGCCCGGCGCAGCGCCTCGGGATCGATCGCATCGAGGTCGGGGGCGAATCCGAGCGCGGGAACGAGCGGCAGCACCTCGACCTCTGCCCCGGCGAGGACCGGGCCGCCGGTGTAGACCGGGTAGCCGGGGTCGGAGGCGAGCGCGACGTCGCCGGGGTCGAGGAACGCGAAGCAGAGGTTGTAGATGCATTCCTTGGCGCCGATCGCGGGGATCACCTCGGACCCGGGGTCGATCGTGACGCCGAACCGGCGCTCGTAGAAAGCCGAGAACGCCTCCCGGAACTCCGCCCGCCCGCGGTTAGAGGGGTACTTCTGGTTGCCGTTGTCGGCGACCGCCGTCTGCATCGCGGCGACGACGTGGTCGTAGGTCGGCATGTCGGGATCGCCGATCCCGAGGCTGATCACGTCGATCCCGGCGGCGCGCTTGTCTGCGACCTTGCGCTCGAGCTCGGCGAACATGTACGGCGGGATCGCCTCGAGGCGCTTCGATGGATCGGTCAGGGCCAAAGCGGGGCGATTCTCTCAGAGGGTCTCCAGGCGCGCGATCAGCTCCGCCGCGAGCTCGCCGCTGAAGACCGGCTCGGCGGTCCCGGTCAGGTGGATGTCGAGATCGTCGGAGATCTCGACCTCGAGCTCGCCGCCGTCGAGGACGACCGTCAGCGGGCTCGGCGCGCCGCGCAGGTGCGCCGCCACGGCCGCACCGGTGGCGCCGGTTCCCGACGAGAGCGTCTCCCCCACCCCGCGCTCGAAGATCCGCGCCCGGACCCGCGACCCGTCGGCGTTCCAGAAGCTCACGTTCGTCCGGTTCGGGAAGATCGAGGCGGACTCGATCGCCGGTCCGATCACCTCGAGGTCGAGCTCCTCGAGCCCGCTCTCGACCTCGATCGCGCACTGCGGGTTGCCGATCGAGACGTGCTGGAAGGGCCGCTCGACGCCGCCGACCTCGATCCTGCCGATCCCGCTCGGATCGCCATCCGGGTAATCGGCGGAGCTGGTCGCGGCCCGGCCCATTCCGACCCGCGCCGATCCGGGGCCGGTCAGCTCCGGGGTGACCTCGCCGGCCGCCGTCAGGATCGTGAACTCGTCGCGGTCGGTCCACCCCGCGGCCTTCAGGTAGAGGACTGCCTCGCGGACGCCGTTCCCCGACAGCTCCGCCTCGGAGCCGTCGGGGTTGAAGATCCGCAGCTCGGCGACGTGCGCGGCGGCGTCGGCCGGCTCGTCCAGCAGCAGGATCCCGTCGGAACCGACGCCGAGGTGCGGCGCGCAGATCGCCCTGATCCGCTCGGTGGTCAGCTCGAACGGCAGGTCGGCCGCCTCGAGGATGATGTAGTCGTTGCCGAGGGCCTGCCACTTCGCGAAGCGCATCGCCGCAAGTATGCAGGGGCGGGCGCCGGCCGGACGGGCTGGCGGCGTCGCTAACCTCCGGAACCCCAGCCGTCGAAACCCCGATCCGACCGATCCCGCAGGAGGTTCACCCAGATGCCGATGGTCCCGACCGTTATCGAGCAGTCCTCGCGCGGGGAGCGCGCGTTCGACATCTACTCACGGCTGCTCTCGGAGCGGATCGTCATCCTCGGCACCCCGATCGACGACCAGGTGGCGAACCTGATCGTCGCTCAGCTCATCCACCTCGAGTCCGAGGACCCCGACAAGGACATCTCGCTCTACATCAACTCCCCCGGCGGGGTCGTCTACTCCGGCCTGGCGATCTACGACACGATGCAGTTCGTCCGCTGCGACGTTCAGACGATCTGCTACGGCGTCGCGATGTCGATGGGATCGCTGCTCCTCGCCGGCGGCGCGCCGGGCAAGCGGATGGCGCTGCCGAACGCGCGAATCCTCAACCACCAGCCGTCGGGCGGCTTCGAGGGGCAGTCCACCGACATCGAGATCCACGCCCGCGAGACGCTCGCGCAGCGCCGGCGCCTGGAGGAGCTCTACGCGAAGCACACCGGCCAGAGCGTCGAGCAGATCAACGAGGACATGGAGCGCGACCGCTTCTTCACTCCCGAGGAGGCCCTCGAGTACGGGCTGATCGACCACGTGATGACCGATCGCGGCATGGTCGCCGCCACCGGTCCCGACGGGTCCGGGTCGAACGGCTCCTCCGACTCCTAGCCGGTTCCGGCGCTGTCGGCGCCGGCGAGGACGAGCCGAGCCGCCTCCCGGTCGTCGAGGCCGCTGCGGTCGATCACGGTGACTCCCTCCATTCGCCGCAGCCAGGTCATCTGCCGGCGCGCGTAACGCCGGTGCGCGGCCTTGACCGCGTCGGCGTCGCCGGCGATCAGCTCGTCGAACCCGAGCGCCGATCGAGCCGTCCTCGAGGCTCCGGCGGCGGCTGCCCGGGCCTCGGCGCCGGCACCCGCGGCGATCATCGCGTCGACACGGCGATCGATCCGCGCAGCGAGTTCCTCGCGGTCGCAGACGATCCCGATCAGCGCGGTCGGGTGGCGGAGCTGAGCGGTCCAGAGCCCGCTCTCGCGATCGGGAGGGTCGAGCCCGGCCCGCTGCAGCTCCAGGGCGCGGGCGACCCGCTTGCGGTCGTTGGGATGGATCCGGGCCGCCACGTCAGCCTCGAGCTCCGCGTGGACCGCCGCCGGTCCGGCTGCGGCGATCTCTGCTTCGACGCCACTCCGGATCGCCGCCGGAACCGGCGGCTTCAGCTCGAGGTCGGCCAGTGCGGCGCGCATGTAGAGGCCGGTGCCGCCGACGACGATCGGCAGCCGCCCGGCGGCGAGCAGGCGGTCGATCTCGGCCCGGGCGAGCTCCGCGAAGCGCCCGGCGCTGAACTCCTCGCTGACCTCGGCGACCGCGATCAGCCGGTGCTCGAGGGCGGCGCGCTCGGCGGCGCCGGCGGCGCCGCTCGTGACCTCGAGGCCGCGATAGACCTGGATCGCGTCGCACGAGACCGCGACCGGGTCCTCCCCGCGCTCGCGGTAGAGGGCCGCGAGCTCGATCGCCACTGCCGTCTTGCCGACGGCCGTCGGACCGAAGATCGCCACCACCGCCATCGCCGCCGGCGCGCCGGTCCTCAGTCGACGCGGGAGAGCAGGACCTCGGAGCCGAGCAGGGTCTGCGACGTCGCGGAGCTGATCTCGACATCGACGATCTCGCCGGGCTGGGCGGTTCCCTCGAAGTTGACTGCCTTGTTGTGGCGGTTGCGTCCCCGCAGGCGCGAGGGATCGGTCCGGCTCGGTCCCTCGACGAGCACGTCCATCGTCCGGCCGACGAACCGCTCGGCGCGCTCACGGGCGCGCCGCTGCACGACCTCGACGAGCCGCGCCATCCGCTCCTTCTTGACCGGGTGCGGGACCCTCCCGTCCAGGCCGGCCGCCTCGGTCCCGCGGCGCGGGCTGAAGACGAACGTGAACGCGCCGTCGTAGCCGACCGTCTCGGCGACCTCCAGCGTCGCCTCGAAGTCGGCATCCGTCTCGCCGGGAAAGCCGACGATGATGTCGGTCGTCAGCGCGACGTCGGGCAGGTGCTCGCGGATCAGCGCGACCCGATCGAGGTAGCGCTCGCGGTTGTAGGTGCGGCGCATCGCCTTGAGGATCGGGCTCGACCCCGACTGCAGCGGCAGGTGGATGTGCTCGCAGATCGAGTCGCACTCGGCGTGGGCGCGGATCACGTCCTCCTTCATGTCCTTCGGATGCGGGCTCGTGTAGCGGACGCGCTCGATCCCGTCGATCCCGTCGATCTCGCGGAGCAGCTCGGCGAAGCTGGTCCGCTGCCCACCGCGGAGGTCGCGGCCGTAGCTGTTGACGTTCTGGCCGAGCAGGGTCACCTCGCGGACGCCGTCGGTGGCGAGCCCGTGGACCTCGGCGAGCAGCTCCGCAGCCGGCCGGCTCGCCTCGCGGCCGCGCGTGGAGGGCACGATGCAGTAGGAGCAGGCGCAGTTGCAGCCCTGGGAGATCTGCACCCAGGCCTGAAAGGTACGCTCGCGGCGGGCCGGCAGATGGCCCGCGAAGTCCTCGAACTCGAAGTAGCCCTGGGCGCTCAGCGAGTCGCTCGTCAGGAACTCGGCGAGCTTGTGTATCTGGCCGGGCCCGAAGGCGACATCGACGAACGGGAAGCGCTCGAAGACCTCGTCCTTCACCGACTGCGCCCAGCAGCCTCCGACGCCGACGACGACCTCGGGCTGCCCGCCCTTGAGGCGCTTCGCCTCGCCGAGGTGGGCGATGAAGCGGTTGTCGGCGTTCTCACGGATCGAGCAGGTGTTGAAGAGGATCAGGTCGGCGCCCTCGCGGCTCTCCGCCTCGGCGTAGCCGAGCGCCGAAAGCATCCCCTTCATGCGCTCGGAGTCGTGCTCGTTCATCTGGCACCCGAACGTGGTCAGGTGGAAGCGCTTGCCGGCGGCGCTGGGCGTCTCCATGGCGATCAGGGTAGCGGCGCGCCCGCCGCGTCCCGCTCAGCCGCCGGACGAACCGGAGCTGCCACCGCTCGTCGACTGCACGAGGAAGTCGACGATGGCGCTGATCTGATCCTGGGAGAGCTGATCGGAGAAGTTGGAGGGCATCGTCCCGTCGGGGTAGCCCTTCGCGACGTCGGCGCTCGGATCGACGATCGACTCCTCGATGAACTTGGCGTCCTTGTTGACGAGGGCGGTGTCGAGGTTCGGGCCGATCGTCCCGGTGGCGTCGCTGCCGAGCGCCGAGAGCGAGTGGCAGCTTCCGCAGCCGGACGAGACGAAGAGCTTGCCGCCCTCGCTCGAGGCGCCCGAAGATCCCCCGCTCGCGGCGTTGCCGCCACCGCCCTGCCCCTGCGGGGTGGACGCTGGAGCTGCGCCGGCCTGCTGGTCGGTCTGGGTCTGGGCGGATTCCTTGACGTCGGCGGCCGCGTTGGCCTCCCCGAGCTTGTGCTCCTGTTCGTGCTTGGCGAGCTCGACTGCGCCGACGGCGGTCACGGCGACGAGCAGCGCGATCAGCGCGATCCCGGGGATCAGAAGCTTCTCGGGAGGGAACTTGTCGCTCCGCATCCCGATGAACGAGAGGATCAGCGCGACCGCGATCAGGGCGCCGCCGGCGATGTAGAACAGGCTCTCGTCCATTGCAGGCGCGATCCTATCGATCAACCTCGACAGGGAATGGCGTGCCCCCTCGCGCGTGCGGGGCCTTCCTCGAGCCTCCGGGTTACTCGGCGAAGGCGGTTGCCCGGCTCTCGCGCACGACCGTGATCTTGATCCGCCCCGGGTAGTCGAGCTCCTTCTCGACCGCTTTCGCGGCTCGTCGCGCGATCACCGCGGCCTCCTCGTCGTCGACCGCGCCGGGATCGACGACGAGCCGGACCTCGCGGCCGGCCCGGACCGCATAGACCTTCTCGACGCCGGGATGACGGCCGGCGACCTCCTCGAGGTCGCGGAGCCTGGTGACGTAGTGCTCGAGCGCCTCCCCTCGGGCTCCCGGGCGCGCCCCCGAGACGGCATCGGCGATCTGGACGATGACCGCCTCGACGGTCTTCGGCTGGACCTCGTTGTGGTGGGCCTCGATCGCGTGCGCGACCGCCTCGCTCTCGCCCTTGCGGCGCGCCATCGAGGCGCCGACCTGGGCGTGGGAGCCCTCGACCTCGTGGCTGACGGCCTTACCGAGGTCGTGCAGCAGGGTCGCCCGCCGGGCCGTCTCGACCGAGACGCCGAGCTCGGCGGCGATCGAGCCGGCGATCTTCGCGGACTCGACGAGATGGTCGAGGACGTTCTGCCCGTAGGAGGTCCGGAAGCGGAGCCGCCCGAGCACCTCGAGCAGGGCCGGATCGATCCCGTGCACGCCGGCTTCGAGCTCGGCCCGCTCGCCCTCGGCCACCAGCGTCGCCTCGACCTCCGCCTTGGCCTTCTCGTAGGCCTCCTCGATCGTCGCCGGCTGGATCCGCCCGTCGGCGATCAGCCGCTCGAGCATCAGCCTCGCGATCTCGCGGCGGACCCCGTCGAAGCTCGAGACGACCACGGCGTTCGGGGTCTCGTCGATGATCAGATCGACGCCGGTGAGCGACTCGATCGCCCGGATGTTGCGGCCCTCGCGACCGATGATCCGGCCCTTCATCTCCTCGCTGGGCAGCTCGATCAGCCGCGTCGTCGTCTCGCTCGCGTGGGTCCCGGCCAACCGCCCCATCGCGATCGAGAGGATGTTGCGGGCGCGGCGGTCCGCGTCGCTCCTCGTCTCCTCGTCGATCTCGAGCAGCACCCGTCCCGCCTGGCGGCGGGCGTCGTTCTCGACGTCGGCGATCAGCATCTGCTTCGCCTGGGCGGCGGTGAGTCCGGAGAGGCGCTCGAGCTCCCTGCGCTGGACCCGCTTCTGGCGCTTCAGCTCGTCGGCGCGGCTGTCGAGGTTGCGCTCGCGGTCGGCGAGTGCCTGCTCGCGGCGCTCGAGGTCGGCGAGCTTGAGGCGGGCGGTTTCAGCATCGTGGAGCGCCCGCTCCTCGAGCCTCGCGATTTCCTCGCGACGGGCGCGAAGGTCGGCGGCGCCGTCGCCCGAGGCGTCCCCTGCACCGCCTGCGGACTCGATGGATGAGACCGTCTCGGCGGCGGAAAGTGGCGGATTTGCCGGTGGTTCCCGGCGCACTGGCTTTCGACGACGCCGCTCCATCTCTGCCACCGATGGTAATGCGTGGCGGCCGAAGCCGGATCGATCAGGCGGCGCGCGACCCGTTGCCTTCGGCGCGGCGGACGGCGTCATAGGCAAGCTCGTACTCGTAGCCGCGCCGCGTCAGGTGCGCGAGCGCCCGCGCCCGCGCCCGCTCGTCGCTCAAGTCCGCCTCCTTCGCCTCGACCAGGCGCACCGCCCGCTCGAGCTCCGCCTCGCGGGGTTCCGACGCCGCCCGCTCGGCGAGCGCTGCCCCGATCCCCCGCTCGGTCAGCGCCGCGGCGATCCGGTGCGCGCCCCAGCCGGCGAGGTCGCGCTTGTCGGCGGCATAGGCATGGGCGAACCGCTCGTCGTCGAGCTCGCCGAGCTCGACCAGCTCGGCGACGACCGCCTCGGTCAGGTCCTCGTCGCAGCCGCGCTCACGGAGCCAGGCGTGCAGCTCCACCGCGGTCCGCTCACGGCGCCGCAGGGCGCCGAGCGCCTTGCCCAGCGCCGCCTGCAGTGTTTGATCGTCGGTCGCCACCGGCCGCGCGGCCCGAGACGCTAGGCGGCCTCGGGGCCCGCTTCGGGGGCGGCCTCGGCGGCCGCGGTCCGGGACGGGCCGGGAGCGCGCTCGACGCCGAGGGCATCGTAGATCTTCGATTCGATCTCGTCGGCCATCTTCGGGTTCTCGGCGAGGAACTGCTTCGAGTTGTTCCTGCCCTGCCCGAGCCGGGTCTCTCCGTAGGAGAAGAAAGAGCCCGACTTGGTGACGATGTCGTGCTCGACTCCGAGATCGAGCAGGCAGCTCTCGTTCGAGATGCCGACGCCGTACTCGACGTCGAACTCCGCCTGCTTGAACGGCGCCGCGACCTTGTTCTTGACGACCTTGACCCGGACCCGGTTGCCGACCGCCTCGGTGCCCTCCTTGAGGGTCTCGATCCGGCGCAGGTCGAGTCGCTGCGACGAGTAGAACTTCAGCGCCCGCCCGCCCGGCTGCGTCTCGGGGCTGCCGAAGCTGACGCCGATCTTCTCGCGGATCTGGTTCGTGAACAGGCAGACCGTCTTCGCCCGGTTGAGGTTGCCGGCGAGCTTCCGCAGCGCCTGCGACATCAGCCGCGCCTGCAGGCCGACCTGGACCTCGCCCATCTGCCCCTCGAGCTCGACCCGCGGCGTCAGCGCCGCAACCGAGTCGACGGCGACGAGGTCGACGGCGCCGGAGCGGGTCAGCACGTCGACGATCTCGAGCGCCTGCTCGCCGTAGTCCGGCTGGGAGATCAGCAGCTCGTCGGTGTCGACGCCGATCCGCCGCGCGTAGACGGGATCGATCGCGTGCTCGGCGTCCACGAAGGCGCAGACGCCGCCGCGGGCCTGGCACTGGGCGATGATGTGGTAGACCAGCGTCGTCTTGCCCGACGACTCGGGGCCGAAGATCTCGACGATCCGGCCTTTCGGGACGCCGCCGACCCCGAGCGCGAGGTCGAGCGAGATCGCTCCCGTCGGGATCGCCTCGACGTCCATGACGGTCTTGCTGCCGAGCTTCATCACCGAGCCGGCGCCGAACTCGCGCTCGATCTGGGTGACCGCGGCCTTCAACGCCGCGTCCTTGGCCTTCGCGTCCTTCGAGCCGGCCTCGATCGGCGTCGGCTTGGCCGTCTTGTCTGCTGCCATGTTCAAACCACCTTCATCCGCCGCTTCTGTGCGGCAATTCGACATCCGCAAGGACGCTGTAGCGAGCACCCTGGGACTGGAGCTCGGAACGGTAGAGCGCCACCCGGACGGCATCGAACGTATGTCCTGCCCTCCCCCCGAGCGGCGTCAGGCCGGCGACGACGTCGCGGGCCGCGCGGCCGCGCGGGGGGTCGCCGCGGATGCGGGCGACGCTCAGATGCGGCCGAAACGGCCTCGCCGGCGTTCCCGCGGCCTCGATCAGCCCCGCCTCCCGGAGCCGTTCCGCGAGGTCGTGCTGGAGCGCGGCCGCGGCGTCGCTTTCGACGTCGAAGGCGATCACGCGGGGGCGCCGCCGCGGCAGCCCGACCGGGTCGGGCAGAAGCCGCAGCCGAACCGGGTCGGAGGCGTCGAGCGCCGTCAGTGCTGCGGTGGCGCGCTCGACCTCGGCGGGGTCGCGGTCGCCGAGGAAGGCGAGGGTCAGGTGGAGGTTGCCGGGATCGATCGGCCGCAGCCGCTGCTGCCCCGCCAGCGCCTGTCCCTGCCAGGCGGCGATCGAGTCGATCGCGATGCCCGGGATATCGAGTGCCGCGAAGATCCGCAGCCGCTCCGGCCGCTCGCCGTCCCGTTTCGTCTCGCCCCTCGTCACCCCGGCGACGCTAGAGGACCGCAGCGCACGCGTGTGCGACGAACGTGTCGAATCTCCGCCGCGAGCGTGAAATCTTCCGCCTCGACGTGGGACGATGCCCTCGTGGCAGTGGAACGCCCCATGCCCGAGGTCCCCGGCGTCGCGGTCGAGCACGGGTTCCACGACGTTCGCGGGCTCCGCATGCACGTCGCCGCCGCCGGGCCGCCCGACGCCGAGCCGCTCGTGATGCTGCACGGCTGGCCCCAGCACTGGTACGCATGGCGGCGGTTGATCGGCCCGCTCAGCGAGCGCTACCGGGTCATCTGCCCCGACCTCCGTGGCTTCGGCTGGAGCGATGCGCCCCGCGGCAGCTACCTGAAGGCGGAGTTGGCGGCCGACGTCATCGCCCTCCTCGACGTCCTCGGGCTCGAGCGGGTGCGACTGGCCGGCCACGACTGGGGCGGCTTCACCGGCTTCCTCCTCTGCCTCGGCCACCCCGAGCGGATCTCCCATTTCGCGGTGGCCGGGATGAGCCATCTCTGGGTCGAGCGCGAGTCCGGCCCCGCCGCGGCGGCGAAGCTGCTTCGCCGTCTCGCCTACATGGCGCTGATCGCATCGCCCGTCGTCGGTGGGCAGGTCGTACGGCGGGTCCCCGGCTTCATGCGGACCGTCCTCCGCTCGAGCGCCGTCGATCCGGACCGGACCTGGAGCGCGGCCGAGCTCGAGGCCTACGTAGCCCAGTGGAGCGAGCCCGACCGCGCTGCCGCCAGCGTCGCCGTCTACCGGTCGTTCCTCACCCGCGAGCTCCGCGACCTCGCCGCCGGCGGCTTCGACGACCGGGTCATGGAGACGCCGTGCGTCCAGTTCGTCGGCGTCGCCGACCCGGTGGTCCGCCCCGACCAGCAGCGCGGCTGCGATGCGAACGCGCCGCGGCTCCACCTCGAGGTCGTCCCCGACGCCGGCCACTGGCTGCCCGAGGAGGCCCCGGAGGCGCTGCTCGGCCCGATGCTCGAGCTCTACGCGGGCCCGGGCTCGGCCGGCGCCTGAGCTGCAGATTCGGTCCCTGGCAGGGACCAAGATTGCGTCTCACCCCGGATCCGAGGGGGAGCTACGGGACCCGGGTCAGCGAGTCGCAGCCCTGGAAGACCATGTTCGTAGGCCCGAATCGGCCGCGGACGCACGCCTCCGTCGTGCCCGGCGTCAGCGAGGAGCGCTGGGTCTCGAAGTGGAGCACCATGTCGAGGTCGCCGTCCCGGGTTCGCTCGTCGGAGCGCTCGATCGCGTCCTCGATGTGTCCCTTGCCGTGGGCCTCGGGGGCGCCACCGCCGGCGGTCACGACCGGCTTCGGAGCGAACCGGGTCGTCAGTGGCTTGATCTGGGTCGCGTTGAAGGCGAGCGGCAGGCCGTACTCCCCCGCCCTCGTGGTCAGCACCGCAACAGGAATGACGCCGTTCGACTTCAGGTTGAACGGGTTCTTGAAGCTCCCCGGATGGATGTTGATCGCGACCGGAACGATGCACTCGACCGTGAACGACGTCTGCGCGTGGTTGTTGGCCGGGTTCGGATCGGTGTCGTCGGCCTTGTTCGGCGCGATGTCGTTGTTGAACGTGAACGTCGCCGGGCCGCCGTTCGTGCACTTGATCTGGAACTGCTCGTCGACCGAGCGTTGCTCCTGGTAGCCGAGCGCGCTCTCGACGTGGGCGGTCGAGGCCGGGCTGACCGTCGCGTTCGCGGTCGCCGTGGCGGTCCGCGCCACCTTCGTGTCCATGGGCGCCGACGGGCCGTCGTTGGTGATCACCTTGTGCAGGGTGACGTTGGCGGGCTGGCCGACGATCATCTCGAGAGGCGCGTTCGTCGCCGCGAAGCTGACGATCCTGAGGTCGGCCTTCGCCTTGACCAGCGTCGACTCGCTCTTCGCGTCGTTGCTCGGGTCGCGGTCGAAGCGGTCGGCGTCAGCCGTCGCCTGGTTGGTGATCGTCAGCGGTCCGCCGTTGTCGTAGACGAGATCGCGGGCGATCGTGGCCGTGATCGTGAACGTCCTGCTCTCGTCGTCGGCGAGGTTGCCGAGGCCGCAGGTCAGCGTTCCCGTCGGCGCCTCCGTGCACGGGATCGAGCTCGACTTGTAGGTCGTGCCGGGCGGCAGGACGTCGACGACCTCGGCGTTCTCAGCCGTTCCGGGGCCGTTGTTGCGGGCATGGATCGTGTAGGTCAGGTCCTCGCCCGCGAATGCCGGGTCCTGGCTGTCGGTCTTCGAGACGAGCTCCATGTCGGCCGTCGAGACCGTGAAGTCGCGGGTGGCAGGCGTCGGGTCCGTGTTCGATCCGATGCTCGCACGGACCCGGAACGTGTAGTTGCCGTCGGCGAGGTCCGACGACGGCGTATGGCTACCGGCCCCCGAGCAGGCCCCCCAGCTCGGCGTTCCGGTGTCGACCGAGCATTGGAACGTCGCGGCCGGCTTGGCGATGTTCGGCGGCACCTGGAACTGCGCCGGAACGCTGAACGTCCAGGTCGGGGTCGGGTCGTCGGTGTTGCCGGGACCGCTGTCGATCTGGGTGTCCGGAGTCGCCGCCTCGACGTCCATCTCGGTCGCCAGCACCGCGTTGTTCACCTGGGTGCAGTCGGCGGCGACGATCCCGTTCGTCCCGGTCAGGTTCGTGCATGCCTGCCGCAGCGCGTTGCCGAGTCCGCCGTAGTCGCTTCCCGAGGTGAGGATGTTGGTCTGCGCCTCGTAGTAGATCCGGATCGCCTTCTCGAGCCCGATCGGGCTGACCGTGTAGGTGTTGAACGTCTGCCCGTCGACGAGCAGGAAGAATGCCTTGTTGCTGACGCCGCTGTTGGTGTGGACGCGACCGTTGTCGGCCGAGTTGAAGCCCCAGAAGCGGCTCGTCATCTTGTCGGGGTCGTTGAAGGCGGGCGGGTTCGCCATGTTTCGGATCACGCCGAGCGAGCTGTCCTCGCCGATCCGCCAGCGGACGGCGGCCGTGTCGGTACCGGTTCCGTTCGTCAGGTCGACCGACTCGCCGAAGACGTCGGAGATGGACTCGTTCATGGCCCCGGATTCGTTCTGGTAGACGAGCCCGGACTCGACGTTCGTGACCCCGTGGGTCAGCTCGTGGCCCATGATGTCGTCGGAGCCGACCCCGGTGCCGATGTACATCTGCAGCTGCGAGCTCGAGTAGAACGCGTTGTTGTAGTTCGGGCAGGGGTCCTGGAAGATCGTCGGCGGCGGTGGGCTCGGGTTCGGGATCGTCGTGTTCGTGCACCACCGCACGGTCGCCTTGAGGAGCTGTCCGGCGTTGTCGATGCTGTCGCGTCCCCAGCGGGAGTTGTAGAAGTTGTAGGTATCGCCGAGGAAGTTGTAGACGGGCTGGACGTCGGCGACGCCGCCGCTGTAGGTGCCGCCCTCGGTGAGCACGCCGCTCGTGCAGTCGACGGGCGCCGACCTGGTCTCGTTGTCGTCGCAGATCCGGCGGTTCAACGCCGTCTGGGTGAGCTCGAAGACGTGTGCGACCTCACCCGTGTGGGCGTCGACGAGGACCTGCTTGTCGATAGTCGTGCTCTCCGGCGCGGCCACGGTCACGTCCCAGACGAGCTGCGAGCCGCCGGAGCCGCCATAGAGGGACGGGTCGTACACATGGAGCTCGCCGGGGATCGCGTCGACCTCCCTGGCCGCGACGCCGGCGCGTGCGGCGATCGCAGCGCCCGCCGCATCGGCGGCTTCGGCGCGTGAGACGGTCGGATCGATGTCGATGCCATTCGTCGGAAGGGCCTCGCCACTGACCGAGAGGACATCATTGTCGGCGGTCAGGTTGACGACGAGCTCGCCTGCCATGACCGGGACCCCGTCGACGAGCTGCTGGGTGCGAACCGCGACGCCGCCGCTCGGCGTCGCCGTGACGTCGGTGACGGCGAGCCTGTCGCCGCCGGCCCCGAACGCCTCGGCGTGATCGCTCAGGAATCCGAGCGCGGCAGTGGCAGCGGGGGTGCCGGCGCTGACGCCGTCGGGCGCCGGAATCGGCGCGCCGGGTTCGGTGGCGACGAATACGACTTTGCCGGTGTCGTCGCTGCGGGTCAGGTCCGCTTCGGGACCGAAGCCCTCCGCCGCCCCGGCGCGGGTGGCGAAGAGCAGCATCAGGAGAGCGACGGCGAGCATGGCGAGCACCATCTCGGCGAGTGGCGATCCCGCGAGCCTCCCGGTGATCTTCGTTGCCGGGACAGAGCGATGCCTGCGCTCGTAGCTCATGAACCCCTCCGAGTCTGCCTGCCATTAAATAGGCAAGACGGTTCGCGTCACCCTTATGCGGTTTGCCGCTACGTCCAACGTAGTCCCGGTACCCGGAGCTGTCAAACCAGCCTGGCCGAATGTATGAGCGCGACTCGGGGAAGGCGCTCCAGGAGCGGCCTACAGCGGCAGGTCCTCGCCGATCAGGACCCGCCTGATCATGTGCATCGCAACGCTCACCGAGCGATCGCGGACGTCGTCGCGGCCCCCCGGCAGCTGCGGGTCGCGGGCGAGCGCGTCCCCGGATGCGGTGGCGACGCAGATGCAGACGTAGCCGGCCGGCTTCTCCTCGGTCCCGCCGTCGGGCCCGGCGACGCCGGTGATGCCGACCCCGAGCTCGACCCCGAATCGTGCGATCGCGCCGTCGGCCATCGCCCGTGCGACCTCGGGCGAGACGGCCCCATGGGATGCGATCAGCTCCGCCGGGACGCCGAGCAGGTCGGACTTCGCGCGGTTCGAGTAGGAGACGACCCCACCGGCGAAGTAGGCGGAAGCGCCGGGCAGATCGGTGAGGCGCGCGGCGAGCAGCCCGCCCGTGCACGACTCGGCGACACCAATCGAGCTCTCGGCGAGGAGCCCGGCGACGATCTCGTCGATGCTCTCTCCCCGTTCGGTGTAGATGAAGGCGCCGTGGCGCTCCCGGAGCGCCATGAACAGCGACTCGCGGAGCCCGAGGTCCCGGACCCGGTAGCGAACGTCGATCTCGAGCTCGGAGCCGCGGCGCAGACAGGTCGTGATCTCGAGGGGGTCGAGGTCGATGTCGCGCTCGATCTCTCGCAGCGTCTTCGCGATCGTCGACTCGGGGATCCCGAACATCTTCATCGTCTCGACCGCGTAGGAGTCGGCTCCGGCGAGGATCGCCGCGACCGGCCCGGAGGCGACCGCGGCCGGCCACATCGCCTGCAGCTCGCGTGGTGGACCGGGCAGGACGACAACGACCTGCTCACCTGCCCCGACGACGAGGCCCGGCGCGGTCCCGGCGGGGTCGAGCGCGATCGCGCCCTCGGGGACCATCGCCTGCTTGCGGGTGCCGTCGCGGAGCGCTTCGGGGTCGAACCTCATCCGCCGCGCGAACCCGGCGACGATCTCGGAGATCCGCTTCTCCATCCCTTCGTCGAGGACCATCTCGCGGCCCGCGAACCCGGCGACTATCTCGGCGGTGAGGTCGTCGGCGGTCGGGCCGAGCCCTCCGGTCGTCACGATCAGGTCGACCGCCGCCCCGCGCAGGAACGCGAGCGCCGCCCGCAGATCCTCGGGGCGGTCGCCGACGCAGACGATGTGGGAGACCTCGCAGCCGAGCTCGCCGAGCCGCTCCGACACCCAGGGCCCGTTGCGGTCGGTCACCCGCCCGCTGAGGACCTCGGTGCCGGTGACGACGATTCCGGCGCGGACGCTCACGGGCAGTCCGGTCCGGCGTAGTCGATCTCCCTGATCCCCTCCTGGTCGGCTTCGTAGCTCGCATCCCCGCTCGCCTCGAGCTTCTTCTCCTCGCCGCCGGCCTTCATCCGAACGGTGCCACCGCCGACGAGATCGAGCCGGTAGGACTTCTCGCCGCTGTACTCCTCGGTCGCTCCGACCGCGAGCACCTGCGAGTCGACCAGCGCGTTGCCGCCGGCGACGAGGCAGACCCGCGTCGTCGTCAGCGGCTCGATGCTGACGTCGATCGGCTCCAGCTTCTTCTTGTCCGGCTTGGCAACCTGCTTCTCGTCCTTCTTCTTCGCCTTGCCGGTGGGCTTGATCCGGGCGGTTTCGCCGCCGTTGTCGCCGGTGGTGAGCCCGATCACCGCCAGGATCGCGAGGAGGACGACGACGGCAACGCCGATCGCGACGATCCAGCCGCTCCGCGACGGCGGCCGCGATCCTGCGGCGCGGCGGTTGCGGAGGACCGGTTCTGGAGGCGCGGGGGCGGCGACGGCAGGCTCCTCGAAGTTGCGCCGATAGCGATCGGCGAGCGCCTCCCCGTCGAGTCCGAGCAGCTGTCCGTAGGTGCGCAGGAAGCCGCGAACGTATGCGGGCGCGGGCAGGATCTCCCACTCCTCGGCCTCCAGTGCCCGCAGGTAGCGGGTCCGGATCTTCGTCCGATCCTCCGCCTCCTTGATGTCCATGCCGAGTCGCCGGCGCGCGTCCTTGAGGGTCGCGCCGATGCCGGGTCCGGCCTGCTGGTCGTAGGGGCTCATCGGCCGCTCAGTATTGCGAGGTCGGCCGGGCGGGAACGTGCGGCGGGCGCGCGTTGAAAGATCAGCTCGAGACGGTCTCGAGTCCGGCGCCGTCGGTTCCGGAGCCCCCCGGATCGGCGCGGCCGGAGAGGATCCGCGGGATGTCGGCGGGGCCGATCAGGACCTGGCGGGCCTTCGAGCCCTCGTAGCCGGAGATGACGCCGCGACGCTCGAGCATGTCGATCAGCCGTCCGGCGCGCGTGTAGCCGACGCGAAGCCGGCGCTGGATCATCGACACCGAGGCGGTGTCGGTCTCGACGCAGATCCGGATCGCATCCTCGAGCAGATCGTCCTCGTCGGGCGAGAACTCACCGCCGCCATCCCCGTCGACGTCGACCGGCTGCTTCTCGACGAGCAGGTCCTGATCGAACTTCGGCTCGCCCTGCTTGGCCCAGAACGAGACGACCCGGGCGATCTCCTCCTCGGTGACGAACGCACCCTGGACCCGCTGGAGCTTCGACGAGCCGACCGGTCGGAACAGCATGTCGCCCTGGCCGAGCAGTGACTCCGCGCCGCCCTGGTCGAGGATCACCCGCGAGTCGACCTGCGAGGCGACCGCGAACCCGATCCGGGCGGGGATGTTGACCTTGATCGTGCCGGTGATGACGTCGGTGGACGGCCGCTGGGTGGCGAGGAGCAGGTGGATGCCGACCGCGCGCGACTTCTGGGCGAGGCGGATGATCGAGTCCTCGACCTCGCCCGGGGCGACCATCATCAGGTCGGCGAGCTCGTCGATCACGCAGAGGATGTGCGGCAGCGGCGCCTCCCCCGCCCGGCCGCGGATCTTGTTGAGCTCGTCGAGGTTGCGGCCGCGGGCCTTGCCCATCACCGTGTAGCGCGACTCCATCTCGGCGACGAGGTTCTCGAGGACGTTCGCGGCGACGCGGGCGTTGGTCACGACCGGGGTCAGCAGGTGCGGCACCGAGTCGTAGTGGTTGAGCTCGACCTGCTTGGGATCGACGAGGACGAGCCGGAGCTCGTTCGGCGAGGCGTGGAGGAGCATCGAGGTGAGGATCGCGTTGACCGAGCCCGACTTGCCGGAGCCGGTCGTGCCGGCGACGAGGACGTGCGGCATCTTCGCCAGGTCCATCGAGACCGCTTGGCCGGAGATGTCCTTGCCGAGCCAGGAGAGCAGCGGCGAGGCTCCGTCGGGCCGGCCCTGGTAGATGTCGCCGAGGCGGACCATCTTCCGGCGCGTGTTCGGGACCTCGACGCCGACCGCCTTCTTGCCGGGGATCGGCGCGAGGATCCGGATGTCGGTCGACGCCAGCGCGTAGGCGAGGTCGTCCTTGAGCTGAGCGATCTTGCCGACCTTGGTCCCCGGCGCCAGCTGGAGCTCGTAGCGGCTCACGTGCGGCCCGGTCACGGTGCCGATCAGCTTCGCCTCGATCTTGAAGTGGCTGAGCACCTCGAGCAGCGCCCGTGCCGTCTTCTCCATCTCGCGGCGGTCCGGAGCCCGCTCGCGATCGTCGTTGCCGCGCCGCAGCAGCTTCGCCGGCGGGTTGCGGTAATCGAGTTCGTCCGACTCGGTGATGCCGCCCCGCTTCGCTCCCTGCGGCGTCTGCGTGATCTCGATCTCCTCGGCGGCGGTCGGCTCCGGCTCGGGTGCCGGTTCCGGCTCGAGGGCGGCGGCGCCGTCGTCTTCGAAGGCGTGCTCCACCTCCTCCCCGACGGGCTCTTCGGCCACCGCTTCGCCCTCGTCGGCGTCGAAGTCGATCTCGCCCGTCTCCTCCTCGTCGCCCAGCGGATTCGTCAGGGCGTCGTCGCGGGCGTCGTCGTGATCCGGATAGTGCGCGGTCGTCCAGCCGTCGCCGACCCGCTCGCCGAAGCGGTCGCGGCGGCCACGGACCGAGCGGGCGAGCTCGCCGCTCGCATGCCGGGCCCGCCCGGCGGCTTCGGCGCCGGAGCCGAGCAGGCCGACGAGCGGCCGGCCGCTGAGCAGGAGGATGCCGCTGAGGACCATCAGGACGGCGATGATGTGCGCGCCGACGCGCTGAAACAGGGTCGCCGAGGCCCAGTAGAGGGCCTCGCCGAGAACGCCGCCGTGGCTCGTCATGAAGTCGGGATCGAACGTGCCGCTCCGTGCCGGCTCATCGGGCCCGAGCCCGGCGGTGCCGGCGGCGAATGCGAGCAGCAGACCGGCGACGAGCAGGATCGCCCCGGCGTTGATCGTCCCCGGATAGCGGATCAGCGGCTTGACGACGAGCGCGATCCCGCAGCCGGCGAGGACCATCGGGACCGCGTAGGAGACCGAGCCTCCGGCCCAGGTCAGCGCCACCTCGAGGCCGGAGCCCCCGAGTCCGCCGTTCCAGCCCGCGTAGAGGACGAACCCGAGATAGAGCGCGGCGGCGAGCAGGCCGAGGCCGATCAGGTCGAGGTGGCGCTGCTCGAGCTCGCGCGGCAGCGCACGGACAGTGCGCGCGGCCGGCTTCTTCCCCCGCTTGGGAGAAGCCTTCTTGCCGCGCGCTTTCGGTCGCAGGAGTGGCTTTGTTGGCATCTGGCGACCCCTTCGACGCGGGGTTGCCGTCCCCTGCGCGACACCGCTTGCGGGGCCGGCAACGGGCTTGCCCGCGCACCGGAGCGGCAAAGGGCGGCGATCGCTGTCTTTAGAATCGATGTGGTGACCGATGCCGACAACCTGATCGGGCGCGTCCTCGTCGTCGAGGACGACGACGACATCGCCGACGTCCTCCGCCGCTCGCTGCGCCAGGAGGGCCACGAGGTGCGCACGGCGGGCGACGGCGAGGAGGCCTTGAGCATGGCGGCCGAGTTCGTCCCCGACCTGGTCGTGCTCGACCTCGGGCTCCCGAAGCTCGACGGCGTCGACGTCTGCCGGAAGCTGCGCGCAGCGGGCGATGTGCCGATCCTGATCCTGACCGCCCGTACCGACACCGGCGACCGTGTCGAGGGCCTCGACGCCGGCGCCGACGACTACCTCGTCAAGCCGTTCGAGCGTGCCGAACTGCTGGCGCGGATGCGGGCGCTGCTGCGCCGCCGACCCCCGCGCGGCACGGCTTCGCTGACCGTCGGCGATCTCGTGCTCAACCCGGGAACCCGGGAGGTGACGCGCGGGGAGCGCGTCGTCGACCTGACCAATCGCGAGTTCGAGCTGCTCGAGTTCCTGATGAGGAACGAGCGGCTCGTGATCTCGCGCGAGCGCCTGCTCGAAGAGGTCTGGGGCTATGACCCGACCTCCATGACGAACACGATCGACGTGTTCATCAGCAACCTCAGGCGCAAGCTCGAAGAGGGAGGAGAGGAACGGATCCTGCATACCAAGCGGGGTGCCGGCTACGTGGTCAGAACGTGAGCCGATGAACCCGCTGCAGGGCCTGAAACATCTCTACGCCCGCTCGCGACGCCTCCCCGTCCGGATCCGGATCGCGATCGTCTCGGCGACGCTCACGGCCGTGATCCTGATCGGCTTCGCCGCCGTCGTCGGCCGTCTCGTCACCGACCGCCTCCACACCGACTTCGAGAACGAGCTGCGCGGCAACGCGGCGACGCTCGCGAACCGAATCAGCCTGAACAACTCCGGACAGCCGGTGGACCCGAACCTCGATGAGGTCGCGCTGGCCAACGACGCCGAAATCCGCCTCGTCAGCGCGGACGGCGATTCCGTCATCGCCACCCCGAGCTCGACGGAGTTCCCGCCGCCGGACACCTCGCGGGTGGTCTCCGCCGGGCCGCTGCAGGTCGCCACCTCCCAGGTGTTCAGCACCAGCAACGACATCGGCATACCCCCCGCCACCTTCTACGTCCAGTACGCGCGCCCGGAGTCGTCGATCGACGACACGATCGGGCGCCTCTGGCTGTTCCTCGCCGGCGGCGTCGCAATCGGCACCCTGCTCGCCGGCGTCGCCGGGATGGCCGTCGCCAACCGGGCGATGCGGCCGATCTCGGCCCTGACCGCGGCCGCGGGCGACATCGCGACGACGCGCGATCCCTCGCGGCGGATCCCCGAGCCCGAGAGCGACGACGAGGTCGCCGAGCTGGCCCGGACGCTCGATCAGATGCTCCGCCAGCTCGACGCGGCGCGGTCGGAGACGGAGGCGACGATCCAGCGTCAGCGCGAGTTCGTCGCCGACGCCTCGCACGAGCTGCGGACTCCGCTGACCAGCATCCTCGCCAACCTCGAGCTCCTCGACGCGGCGCTCGCGGCCGACATGCGCTCCGACGACGACGCGGGCGCGGCGGTCGCCTCGGCGCTGCGCAGCTCGAAGCGGATGAACCGCCTCGTCGGCGACCTGCTGCTGCTTGCCCGCGCCGACGCCGGCCGTGTCGGGACCCGGGTCGAGTGCGACCTCGCGACGATCGCCTCGGAGGCGCTCGAGGAGGTCGCGCCGGTCGCCGACGGCCACCGCTTCAGCGCCGACCTCGACGAGGCGGCGCCGGTGAGCGGCAACCCCGACGAGATCCACCGGATGATCCTCAACCTGCTCGAGAACGCGATCCGCCACACGCCGGAGGGCACCGCGATCGACGTCGGGCTCGCGATCGACGGCGACACCGCCCGGTTGACCGTCCGCGACGACGGTCCCGGCCTGCCGGCCGGCATGGAGGATCAGGTCTTCGCCCGTTTCGTCCGCGGTGAGGGCCCCGCCGACCGCAGTGCGAGGAACGGCGCCGGCACCGGACTGGGACTGTCGATCGTCCGCGCTGTCGCCACCGCCCACGGCGGCAGCGTCACGGCGGCCAACGGGTCCGACGGCGGGGCCTGCTTCGAGGTCCGGATGCCGCTGGCGGCGCCTGCTCAGGTTTGAGCGAACTATTCGCGGACCTTGAGGGCGTCTTTAAGCACGGGGCCGAATATGGCCCGTGGACGAGACAACAGCCACCCGGTCCTCCCCATAAGCCGACCGAGGTGGCACCTGATTGGCCAGCCTGAGCCAATTGCGAGCCCGCCGGATCCCCCTCCCTGATCCGGCGGGTCTCTTTTTTGGCGGGCTCGGACGCCGCTGCTCGGCGTCATCGGCCGGCTTACGGCCGGAGGCCGCTGCGCCGGCCCCTTCCTTGATCAGCGACCTCCGAGCCACGCCAAGGGCGGCTTACGATCGGAGGCCTGCTGGCCCCGCTTTCGTCCCGTATCCAGGAGGAGATCGACCTCAGCGGCGCTGCGGTCGGTCAAGGAGCAGGCGGAAGCGGACGCGAAGCGGAGCATTCCGCCGGAGTTGTTCAGACCTCGATTACCACCGGGAGCACCATCGGGCGGCGCTTGAGACGCTTGTAGACGAAGGTCGCGACTGCGTCGTGGACGTCCTCGCGGATCAGCGCCGGCTCGCGGACGTGGCCGCGGAGCGCATCCTCCAGCTTGTCCTCGACGATGTCGGCGAGCTCGTCGAGAAGGCGCTCGCTGTCGTCGCTGGACTGCATCGGCACGCCGCGGAAGCTGATCTCGGGATCGGCCGCGACCTCGCCATCGTCGACCGAGACGGTCGCGACGACGATCACGAGGCCATCGGCCGAGAGCGTACGGCGGTCGCGGAGGGCCGCATCGTCGGGCTCGCCGAGATCGAGCCCGTCGACGAAGATCATCCCGGCGCCGATGTCATCGCCGAGGCGGGCGCCGTCGGCGTCGATCTCGAGCGGGATCCCGTTCCGCGTGCGGAAGATCCGGTCGCTGTCGACCCCGACCGACTCGGCGAGCATCCCGTGCAGGCGGATCCGCTTGTAGTCGCCGTGCATCGGCATCACGTAGCGCGGCCGGGTCAGGTTGAGCATCAGCTTCATGTCCTCCTGGTAGCCGTGGCCGGAGGCGTGGATCGGCGCGTCGGCGGCGGTGATCACCCGGGCGCCGATCTCGAAGATCCGGTCGATCGTCTCGTTCACCGACCGCTCGTTGCCGGGCACCGGCGTCGCCGAGAAGACGACCGTGTCGCCGGAGTGAAGCGCGACGTCGCGGTGCTCGCCGTGGGCCATCCGTCGCAGCGCCGAGAGCGGCTCGCCCTGGCTGCCGGTCGAGATCGCGACCACCTCCTCGTCCGGGTAGTCCTCGATCTCGCGCGGCTGGATCAGCAGCCCCTCGGGAGCCTTCGCGATCCCGAGGTTGGAGGCGATGTTGAAGTTCTTGCGCATCGAGCGCCCGACGAGCGCGACCTTGCGGCCGAGGGCATCGGCCGCATCGACGACCTGCTGGACGCGATGGACGTTGGAGGCGAAGCAGGTGACGATGATCCGGCCCTCGCAGCGGGAGAACGTCTCCAGCAACGCCGGCCCGACGCTCGCCTCCGACAACGCGACGCCAGGACGGTCGGCGTTGGTCGAGTCGCCGCAGAGGCAGAGCAGGCCCTCGTCACCGAGCCGGGCGAGCCGGGCGAAGTCGGCCGGGCGGCCGTCGACGGGCGTCTGGTCGAACTTGTAGTCGCCGGTGATCAGGATCGTCCCCAGCGGCGTGCCGACCGCGACCGCGCAGGCGTCGGGGATCGAGTGCGACATGTGGACCATCTCGATCTCGAAGTCGCCGGCGGCGACCGGACTGCCGGGGGCGAGGTCGCGGAGCGGCACGTCGCGGAGCTTGTGCTCCTCGAGCTTCGACCGGACCATCCCCACGGTCAGCCGGCCCCCGTAGATCGCCGGCGGGATGCCGATCTCGCGGAGGACGTAGGGCAGGGCGCCGACGTGGTCCTCGTGGCCGTGGGTCAGGACGATCGCCTCGATGTCGTCGATCCGCCCGCGCAGGTAGGAGAAGTCGGGCAGGACGAGGTCGATCCCGAGCATCTCCGCGGTCGGGAACATCAGCCCGGTGTCGACGATGACGATCTTGCCGTCGTACTCGACGACCGTCATGTTCTTGCCGATCTCGCCGAGCCCGCCCAGCGGCAGGATCCGCAGGGCGGCTTCGCCGCGGCTCACGCGACGACCTCGAGGCCGACCGCTTCGAGCGCGCTCCGGACGACCTCGCGCTGGCCTTGGTCGAGCGGGACCATCGGCAGCCGCATCCGCTCCGAGCAGATCCCGAGCATCTCCAGCGCAGCCTTGAGCGGCATCGGGTTCGTCGTCACGCCCAGCGCGTCGTAGATCGGCTGCAGGGAGGCGTCGATCTCGCGGGCGCCGTCGAGGTCGCCGGCCTCGAAGCGATCGCGGATCGCAGCCATCTGCGGGCCGACGAGATGCGATGCGACCGTGATCCCGCCGGTTCCGCCGATCTCGAGCGCACGGAGGAGGACGCCGTCGTTGCCGGCGAGGATGTCGAGGCCGGCGATCGCCTGCAGCTCGGCGTCGTTGGCCTGCTTGACCGCGACGACGTTGGCGATGCCGGCCAGCTCGGCGAGCAGCTCCGGCGGCATGTTGACCACCGTCCGGGAGGGGATGTTGTAGATCACGATCGGCTTCGCGGTGGCCGCGGCGACCGCCTCGACGTGGGCCCTGATCCCGGCCGGGTTCGGCTTGTTGTAGTACGGGGTGACGACCAGCATCGCGTCGGCGCCGGCGTCGTCGGCCGCCATCGTGAGGGCGACCGAGTGCCTGGTGTCGTTCGTGCCGCTGCCGCAGATCAGCAACGCCTCGGAACCGACCTCGGCGCGGACCGCGCGCAGCAGGTCGATCTGCTCCTCGTCGTTCAGCGTCGCCGCCTCGCCCGTCGTGCCGGCGACGACGAGGCCGTCGGAGCCGTTCTCGAGGAGATGGACGGCGAGCCTCGCCGCGGCCTCGTAGTCGACGTCGCCGCTCGCGTCGAACGGCGTCGCCATCGCCGTCAGGACGCCGCTGAGCCGGGAAGCCATGCGTTGAGGTTAGCCCGCGGCGGCGAACGCCGGAGGCGTCCGCTCCGCCCACGGCGCTGCCTTCTCGAGCTGCGCGGCGATCCTGATCAGCAGATCCTCGCGCCCGAACGGCGCGACGAACTGGACGCCGACCGGCACGCCCTCCCCGGTCCAGTGAAGCGGGACGTTGATCCCCGGCTGGCCGGTCAGGTTGAAGAGCGCCGTGAAGGCGCCCGAGGGCAGGCAGCGGTGATAGGCGGCGAGGTCCGGCTGCGAGGTGTCGATCTCGCCGAGCTTCGGGGCGACCTCGGCCATGGTCGGCGTCAGCAGCAGGTCGTAGCCGGACTCGAACCAGCCGGCGATCATCCGCGCGAGCATCTGGTGCAGGCCGACGTCGAGCAGATAGCGGGCGCCGTCGCGCTCGTGGCCGATCTGGGCCATGTCCCATGTGAGCCGCTCGACGTCGTCGGCGGTGACCGGCCGGCCGACGAGCAGTCCGAGCTGGGTCAGCGTCGCCGCCTGGCCGGCCGCCCAGCGGGTCAGGAACGTCTGCTCGATGTCCGGTCCTCCCTCCCCCGTCGGCAGCACATCGGCGATCGAGCCGTCGTCGACCGAGTGGCCGAGCGACTCGCAGAGCTTCGCAGCGTTCGCAACGGCCTCCCGGCACGGCCCTGCGACATCGACGCTTTCGATCAGCGCCTCGTCGAGGACACCGATCCGCAGGCCGCCGCTCTCGTCGTCGAGCTCGTCGGTATACGGGCGCATCGGCGGTGGGGCAACGTACGGGTCGCCGGGAGCGGGGCCGTGTACGGCTTCGAGCAGCCGAGCGGTGTCGCGCACCGACCGCGAAACGCAGAGCTCGACCGTCACTCCCGACATCACGTCGCCGATCAGCGGTCCCTCGCTGGTCCGCTGCCGCGTCGGCTTCAGTCCCACGAGGCCACAGTTCGAAGCCGGGATCCGGATCGAGCCGCCGCCGTCGTTGGCGTGCGCCATCGGCACGATCCCGGCGGCGACGGCGGCGCCCGAGCCGCCGCTCGAGCCGCCGGGCGTGCGGGTCGTGTCCCAGGGGTTCTTCGTCGCCCCGTAGGCGGCGGGCTCGGTCGTCGCGACGATCCCGAGCTCCGGAGTGTTCGTCTTGCCGATCGTGACGAGGCCGGCGGCGCGGAAGCGCTGGGCGAGCGTCGTGTCGAGCGGCGAGTTGAAGCCGGCCTCCTTGAGCAGCTTCATTCCCAGGTGCAGCGGCTGCCCGGCGAAGGCCGCGCCGAGGTCCTTGAGCAGGAAGGGAACGCCCTTGAAGGGGCCGTCAGGGAGCGCGCCGGTCGCCTGCTCGCGGGCCTGCGACGAGAGGTCGTGGATGATCGCGTTGATCTCCGGGTTGACCCGCTCGGCGCGCTCGATCGCGGCGTCGATCAGCTCCGCCGGCTTCGCCTCGCCGGAGCTGACCAGCTCCGCCTGGGCGGTGGCGTCCATCCGTGCAAGCTCGTCGCTCAAGGTCGTTCCTTTCCTGGTGGTTCGGGGCGCGAAACCCTATTCGCTGTCCAGCAACGCCTCGAGGCCGACGGTGAGCGGCTCGGGAAGCGAGCCGACCCGGCGGCAGGCGAGCACGACGCCCGGCATGAACGAGCTCCGGTCGATCGAGTCGTGACGGATCGAGAGGGTCTGTCCCTCGCCGCCGAAGATGACCTCCTGGTGGGCGACGAGACCGGGCAGGCGGATCGAATGGATCGGCTCGTGGACGTTGCCGCCGGCGGCGCGGATCAGCTCCGCGGTCCGCGCCGCGGTGCCGGAGGGCTTGTCGAGCTTGGCCGCGTGATGGAGCTCGATGATCTCGGCGTCGGGCATCAGCGCCGCGGCGCGCTGAGACAGCTCCATGAGCAGGACCGCGCCGATCGCGAAGTTCGGGGCGACGAAGGCGCGGCCCCCTTCCCCACCGTCCCAATGGTCGGTGGCGCACTTGCGGAGCTTGTCGAGATCGAAGCCGGTCGTCCCGATCACGACACTGACGCCCGCGTGCAGGCACTCGTGGGCATTCGGGAGCGCCTGGTCGGGGACGGTGAAGTCGACGACGACGTCGGCGTCGCCGATCACCTCGCTGAGCTCGGTTCCCAGGGCCGGGTCGGCCCTGCCGGTGAGCTCGAGCCCCTCGGCGGCCGCGACGGCGTCGCAGACGGTGGCCCCCATCCGCCCGGCGGCACCCGCGACCGCTACCCGGATCGGTGCGGCCATCAGCCGGCGAGGACCGGGCTGATCGGCGCCACGGCCTTGCGGAAGCAGCCCTCGTCGGCGCCGATGCAGGCCGCGGAGATGTTCTCGGCCGCGTAGAGCTCGGCGGCGAGCTCGGAGACGTCGTCGATGGTGACGGCGTCGATCTCGGCGATCACCTCGTCGATGCCGAGCAGCGGCAGATCGAAGAGGACGGCGTTCGCGTTCCGGCTCATCCGCGCCGAGGTCGATTCGAGGACGAGCACGGTCCGGCCTTTGACGTGCTCCTTGGCGCGTTCGAGCTCCTCCGCGCCGACCGGCTGCGAGCGCAGCGAGTCGAGCTCGGCGGCGATCACCTCGCAGGCCTCGGCGACGTTGTCCTCGCGGGTCCCGACGTACATCGCGACCGTCCCCTGGTCGGCGAACTGCGAGGAGTACGAGCCGACCGAGTAGGCGAGGCCGCGCTTCTCGCGGACCTCGCGGAAGAGCCGCGAGGAGCTCGAGCCGCCGAGGATCGTGTCCATCACGTTGAGGACGTAGCGGCGCTCGTCGGCGCGGCTGATCCCGGGCGCCCCGAAGCAGATGTGGTACTGCTCGGTCTCCTTCGGGTAGAAGCGCAGCCTGCCGCCGGCCGCGGGCGCGCCGCCGTTCGCGGCCGCCACCTCGCCCCGGTTCGGCGCCAGATAGCGATCGGCGAGCTCGACGATCCGTTCGTGCTCGAGGCTGCCGCTCGCCGAGACGACGATGTTCGAGCCCACGTAGCGGGCCTCGTGGTAGGCGGCGATGTCGGGGATCGGGATCGACCCGATCACATCGGCCGTGCCGAGGATCCGCCGTCCGAGCGGCGCATCGCCGTAGATCGCGTCGGCGAGGACGTCGTGGACCCGGTCGGAGGGCTCGTCCTCGTACATCGCGATCTCCTCGATGACGACCTGCCGTTCCGAGTCGATGTCGGGGAAGGTCGGCTTCAGGAACATCTCGGCGAGCAGGTCGATCGCCTTCTCGGTGTGCTCGTCGAGGAACCGCGAATAGAGCTGGGTCGTCTCCTTGCTGGTCGCCGCGTTCGTCGCGGCGCCGAGCCCGTCGAAGTACTCGGAGATCTCGATCGCCGAGTAGCGCTTCGTTCCCTTGAAGAGGAGGTGCTCGAGGAAGTGCGAGACGCCGGCCTGTCCCGGGGTCTCGTCACGCGAACCGGTCCGGACCCAGAGCCCGAGGGCGACCGAGCGGACCGACGGCACGGTCTCGGTGACGACCCTGAGGCCGCCATCGAGTTCGGTCAGCTCGACGCCTTCGGGAAGGGACACGGGCCTCAGTCGCGCCGGCGACGCTCGCGGTCGCCGCCGCGCCGCTCGCCGCCCCTGCCGCCGCGATCACGACCCCGTCCGCCACGGTCGCCGCCACCGCGCCGCGGGCCGCGGTCGCCGCTGCCGACGGCCGCGAGCTCCTCCTTGGACTTGCCGGCGATCGCCGGGTCGTCGGAGCGTCGCAGGCCGATCCGGCCGCGCTCGCGGTCGACCTCGACCACCGTGACATCGAGCTCGTCGCCCTGGCTGAGGACGTCCTCGACGGTCTCGACCCGCTCGCCCGGCTTGACCGCCGAGATGTGGAGGAGGCCGTCGGTGCCCTTGACCAGCTCGACGAAGGCGCCGAACGTGGTCGTCTTGACGACCTTGCCCTTGAACTGATCGCCGACCTCGGCCTCGCGGGTCATCGCCTCGATCTGCTTGATGCAGGCCTCGACGAGCTCGCCGTTGGCGGCGTAGACCCGGATCGTGCCGTCGTCCTCGACGTCGATCTGCGCCTCGAACTCCTCGGAGAGGCCGCGGATCGTCTCGCCGCCCTTGCCGATGACGGCGCCGATCTTCTCGGGGTCGATCTTGATCGACTCGATCCGCGGGGCGGTCGGACTGAGCTGCTCGCGCGGGCCCTCGATCGCCTCGGACATCTTGCCGAGGATGAACAGCCTGCCCTGGCGGGCCTGCTCGAGCGCCTCGCGGAGGATCTCGAAGGTGACGCCGGTGATCTTGATGTCCA
>Ga0070659_100000294_pt1 | contig 39077 bp, 45 predicted proteins | sample KBSC23metaG_FD_64666 | JGI IMG/M metagenome (GOLD analysis project Ga0070659, IMG submission 64666) | Corn rhizosphere microbial communities from Kellogg Biological Station, Michigan, USA - KBS C2-3 metaG | ecosystem: Host-associated > Plants > Roots > Rhizosphere > Soil ... | reverse complement strand
CGCGAAGCCCTGGATCCAGAACCACTCGTCGTCTTCGCTCTTCGTCGGCTGCGGGCCGAGGACCGTCGGCAGCCCGGGCTGTTCGTGGAAGGTCCGGCCGCCGTCGCTGCTCGCGGTCATCGTGCCGTTGTTGCGGCCGACGAGCAGGTGCCGCGGGTCGAGGAGGACGGCCGCGGTGCAAATCTCGCCGGACTTGTTCGCGCATCGCAGCACCCGGGTGAAGTGCCGGCCGCCGTCGTGGGTCACCCAGACCGACGACTGGTCGCCGAGGTACTCGCACGGGTTGCCGTCCGGGTGCATGTCCCACGCCCAGGCGACACCGTCGCGCGCACCCACGTAGCGCACCGAGCCCACGCTGACGTTGGCCGGCAGCTTCGCGTCGATCCAGGTGCGGCCGCCGTCGTGGCTCGTCCAGATGTCGGCGTTCTTCGGCGGGTTGCAGCCGAGGTGCAGCGCCGGAGTGGTGTCGCCGCCGATCGCCACCGTGGAGCCGTTGACGCCGATCCGGCTCGCGCCGAGCAGGTCGCCCTTGGCCATCTTGGGACCACTGAGCTGGTGCCAGCTGGTCGCGGTCTTCGCGCCGTCGGTCGTCTTGAAGATCTGCGAGCCGTTGATGAGATAGCCCACCGTCGGCGTCGCGAACCGGGCCTCGGCACCGCCTCCGACATTGGCCGGCAGGTAGGTGAGCGCGTCCCAGGTGAGGCCGAAGTTGGCGCTGTGCCACAACGTCGTCGTCGTACCGGAGTCGAAGACGTACGCCGTACCGTCGCGCAGCGCGCTCAGCTGCTGGAACGAGCCCTGGGCGACGAACAGCGTCGGCACCCAGGCCGACACCGGCGCGGTCGTGGCGTGACCCGCGGTGCCGACGAGGCCGGCGGCGAGCATGGCGGCCGCGGAGACGGCGCGGACGATTCGTTGACGAGACATGAGACCCCACCCTTCTTACGGCTATTGAGCCGAAAGGGGCGATTCCGGTTCGGTCTGCCCGTCAGGTAGGTACGCCGCCGGCGGCGGCGCGTCACTCCGGTGGTTACGACGCGGCGGTCGCGGCCGGCTTCGCCGACAGCGTGCGCGACCGCTCGGCGGCGATCATCGCCCGGCCGGCCTCGCGACCGGCGGCGAGCAGCCGGGCGGTCTTGCTGAAGTCGCGCAGGTCGTGGCGACCGATGCGCAGCGGCGGCAGGTTGACGATCTGCTGATGCGGCCCGGCCACCGGCGAGCGCCGGCCGAGGTGCGCCCGGGAGATCGCGAAGCTTTCCAGCAGCACGTCCATCGCGGTCATCCGGTCGTCGGCCCAGCCGTGGAACTCGCGCGCGACGTCGAGCACCCAGACGCGGGCGGCGCCGAGGTCGATCGCGTGCTGCGCGGGGACCGGGCAGGTGACGCCGCCGTCGACGTGCAGGCTGCCGCCGAGCGGCACCGGCTCGAACAGACCGGGCAGGCAGGCGCTCGCGAGCAGCACGTCCTCGGGCTTGCCGCTCGTCCACCACACCGGCTCGCCGGCGATGAGGTCGGTCGTCACGACGTGACACGGGATCCGCGTCTCGGCGAGGTCGGTGACCGGGATGCCGTCGGTGATGACGGCGCGCAACCCGCGGTTGGAGTAGAGGTGGTCGTCGCGGCCGGCGAGCTTGCGGGCGACGCTGAACCGGCCGCCGGGGAAGACGTCGGCCCGGTGCATCTGCCGCCACAGCTCTTCGAGCGACCGGACCCGCTCCGGCGACGGATCGACCGCGAGGTAGGCCGCGTTGAGCGCGCCGACCGAGCAACCCACCACGACGTCCGGGGTGATGCCGGCTTCGTACAGGGCTTGGAGCGCACCGACCTGGGCGGCGCCGAGGCTGCCACCGCCGGAGAAGACGACGGCCTCGCGCGGCGGTTCGGCGCTGCGCGCTGCGTGCGCGGCATCGCGGCGAGCGCGTCGCCACAGCGGCAGTACCGTCATCGTCGCCTCCGGACCGGATGCTCCCGACATCCGCATCGGCAGCTTGCCCTTCGACGATAAGCGCTATGCCGCGACTCGGGTCGCGACTTGCGGCTCGTCGACGTACGGCTCCACCGCGATCTGGCGAATGCGCCGCGGGACGAGCGCGATGGCGAGCGCGGCGAGGGCGACCCCGGCCGCGCCCACGGCGACGGCCGGCCGCAGGCCGTCGACGAAGGCTTGCCCGCTGGTGTAGCCGCCGTGCGCGGAGAACACCGACGCGAGGACCGCGACGCCGAAGACGCCGCCGAGCTCGCGAAGTGCGTTGGTGGCGCCGGAGGCGATGCCCTCTTCGCTGCGGTCGACGGTGCCGAGCACCATGGTCGCGACCGGGGCGAAGAACATCGCCATGCCGATGCCGCTGACGACGAACGCCGGCACGAGGTGCGAGTACGGGACGGTCGGCGACGACACCGCGGCGAGCCAGGCGAGCCCGGTCGCCTGCAGCACCAGCCCGACGAACACGACCGGCTTGCCGCCGATGCGGTCGGCGAGCAGGCCCGCGAGCGGCGACACGACGATCGGCATGCCGGTCCACGGCAACGTGCGCAGCCCGGCGGACAGCGGCGAGTAGTGCTGCACGGTCTGCAGGAACTGCGCGAGCAGGAAGATCGAGCCGAACATCCCGAAGAACATCAGCACGCTGCCGGCGTTGGTGGCGCTGAAGCCGCGGGAGCGGAACAGCCGCATCGGCAGCATCGGCTCGGGCGCGCGGTGCAGCTCCCACACCACGAACTGGGCGAGGAAGACCGCGCCGAGGCTGAGCGACGCGATGATGTACGGCGAACCCCAGCCGAGGCTGTTCGCACGTACCAGGCCGAAGACGATGCCGAACAGACCGGTGCTGGCGAGCGCGACGCCGGGAAGGTCGAGCCGGGTCGACGGGCCGTAGCTCTCGACGACCCGCAACCGCGCGATCGGGATCAGCAGCAGGCCGAGCGGCACGTTCAGCCAGAAGATCGTCTGCCACGACCAGCCCTGGACGACCGCGCCGCCGACGACCGGGCCGGTCGCGATCGCGAGGCCGGCGACCGCACCCCAGATGCCGAGCGCCATGCCGCGCCGCTCGACCGGTACGGCGGCGGAGAGCAGGGTGAGAGTGAGCGGCGTGACGATCGCGGCGCCGGCACCCTGCACCGCGCGGAACGCGACCAGCCACTCGACGCTGGGCGCGAGCGCGGCGGCCGCGCTACCGGCGGTGAAGACGACGAGGCCGACGACGAGCATGCGCCGGCGGCCGAACCGCTCGCCGAGGCTCGCGCCGGTGAGCAGCAACACCGCGAACGTCAGCGTGTAGGCGTTGACCGTCCACTCGAGCGACGACAGCGACGCGTGCAGGTCCTTGCGAATCACCGGCAGCGCGGTGGTCACGACGAGGTTGTCGAGCTGCGCCATGAACAGCGCGACGCTCGTCACGACGAACGTCCAGATGGTGCGCGACCGCTTGGTCATCGCTCAGTCCCCTTCCACAGTCCTCTAGTGAGTAATCACTCACTTGGTACGGCAAAAATTTTTGGCCGGCGGGCCCGGTCAGCCGGCAGCCGAGCGCGGCGGGGCCAGCCAGGCCGGCGGGATGCACGCCTTGACCCATTGCGAGGGGTGGCTCTGCGCGTCCATCGCGGCGAGCACGTTCATCAGCATTCCCATCGCGAAGAACTGCTGCAGCCGCTCCTCGTCGACGCCGGAGATCGCCGCGACCTCGCGCCACAGCCGGCCGAACTCGCGCCGGGTCGTCGTGCCGATCTCGGGGTCGTAGCACGCGGCGTACGCCTGCATCTGCAGCAACAGCTCGTCGCGGTCGCGGAGCAACTCGCCGTAGGCCTCGCCCATCCGGTCGAGCGCCTCGTCGCCGGCGGCGCCGCCGACGGCCTCGACGAAGGCCTCGCGGACCCTCGTGAAGCCGTGCTCGACCAGCGCGAGGAAGAGCGTCTTCTTGGTCGGGAACATCTTGAACAGGTAGGGCTGGCTGATGCCGGCGGCGCGGGCGACGTCCTCGGTCGAGGTGCCCTGGTAGCCGTGCTTGGCGAACTGCCCGACCGCGACCCGGAGCACGTCCGCGCGCCGTTCCTCGGCGGTCATGCGGGTGGCCGGCGTCATCATGGCGACCATAGTGAGTGATGACTCACTACCTTGTCAAGCGCGGTCCCGGAACCGGTGCAGGAAGCGCTGGTAGGTCTTCGCGGACTCCTTGTCGCGGTAGTCCGGGTCGGTGTCGTGGTAGCCGCGGTGCCGGTCCTGCCGCACCGGGAGCTCGCCAGCCGGTACGACGATCCGCGACCCCGGCTGCGCGGCGCGCAACGCGAAGCACGTCTCCATGTCGGCGTTGCGGTAGAACCGCGCCTTCGGGTGCGGCACGTCCGCGGCCACGGCGACCGAACGTCGCATCGCCATCAGGTAGCCGAGCACCGCGTCGACGTCGCCCGGGCCGGCGTCGACGAAGGACCGCCATTCGTCCGCGACGTCGACGTTGACCCCGCGCCAGCCGGACGCCACGACGTCGTCCGCGGCGTCGATCGCGTCGAGCAACGGCGTCACCGCGTCGCCGGTCAGCACGGTCGACAGGTCGCACCAGACGTGCAGCCGCGCGGTGTCGGCGCGCAGCAACGCGCGCCGCGCATCGGCCCAGCCCACCGCACCACCGCGCCACGCGGCCGTGCCGGCGGCGTGCCATTCGCGCACCCGCTCCCCCGCGTACCCGTGCAGCACGTCGCCCGCGCCGTCGGCGTTGCCGAGATCGAGCACCTGTACGACGACGTCGTCGGGCGAGTGCGCGAGCAGCGCGTCGAGGCAGGTTCGGACGTCGTCCGGCCAGCCGTCGACGACGACGCTGACCGTCGCCCGGTGCGTGTCCGGCTCGCCGGTCCGATCGGGCAGGCCGCGCAGATCAGGGAGCACGTCGTACGGCGGTCGCGGCGTCAGGACGGGACCGTCGGGCGAGTCGGTGACCACCCAGCCGGCGGCGAGGATCTCGTCGCGCAGCCGGTCGGCCGCGCCGAAGTCGCGCGCCGCCCGCGCCTCGGCCCGCTGGCCGGCGAGCGCGACGACCTCGGGCGGTGCCGGCTGCTCAGGCAAGCTGGACGACGGCCCGCGCCTTCATCAAGACCTTCGTCTCGCCGACCCGCGCGTCGAGGTCGACGGCGACCCGGTTGCCGTCGAGCTTCTCGGCGACGGTGCCGCTGACGACGAGGTCGGTGCCCTTGTCGTCGTCAGGGACGGGAACCGGCGCGGAGAACCGGACGCCGTACTCGACGACCGCGCCGGGGTCGCCGACCCAGTCGGTCACGAGCCGGCCGGCCTCGGCCATCGTGTACATGCCGTGCGCGATGACGTCGGGCAGGCCGACCGCCTTCGCGATGCGTTCGTTCCAGTGAATGATGTTGAAGTCGCCGGACGCGCCGCAGTACTGCACGAGGTTGGCGCGCTGGATCGTGAACGTCTGCGCGGGCAACGCAGTGCCGACCTCGAGGTCGTCGTAGTTCATGCTGCTGCCGTTCCGCGAGAGACGAGAGTTCCGTAGAGGTCGGCGATCGGTTCGCCTTCGGTGGTGACGACGGCGGTCTTCGTCGTCATCAGCTCGTTGCGGCCGGCATCGCGGATGTCGACGATGCTCGACACCACCCGCAGCACGTCGCCGGCCCGCACCGGGCGGTGGTGCACGAACTTCTGCTCGCCGTGCACGACCAGCGCGTAGTTGAGACCGAGGTCGGGATCGACCACCGGACCGGACATCGCGTAACGGAACGTCAGCACGGTCAGGAACGTCGGCGGCGCGATGACGTCCGGGTGGCCGAGCGCCTTCGCCGCCTCGATGTCGGTGTAGGCCGGGTGGTTGTCGCCGATCGCCTGCGCGAACCGGCGGATCAACTCACGGGAGACCTCGTAGGTGTCGGGGGCCGGATACTCACGGCCGACGAAGTCACGGTTGAGCGGCATTCCCGGACGTTATTACGGCACCGGAGCGAGCCGGGACACCGGCACCGGGTCGTCGAAGCCGCGCAGCTGCTGCGGCCCTAGCGGGATCGTCGTACGACGGTCGCCGAGCCGCTCGACCACCGGATCCGACGCGAGGACCTGACCGGGCTCGGCGACGGCGACGAGCCGCGCGGCCAGGTTGACGATCGGCCCGAAGTAGTCGCCGTCGAGGGCCAGCGCGGTGCCGACCGTGACGCCGGCGCGGGCCTTGAGGCCGCGCTGCTCGGCCGCGTCGACGAGGTCTTCGGCGACCGCCACGGCGGTGACCGCGTCGGTCGTCACGTACATGACCGCGTCGCCGAGAAACTTCACCAGCCGGCCACCGTGGTCGGCGACGACGTCGGCCGCGACCTCCTCGAACCGGGTCAGCAGCTGCGACAGCCCGTCCATCGTCAGCTGCTGCGTCAGACCGGTGAAGCCGCACAGGTCGGCGAACCCGACCGCGACGCGGATGCCGCCCTGGCCCACGACGTCCCAGCTCTCGGTGCGTTCGAAATGCATCCGGGCGGCTTCGAGGTGATGGCGGAACAACACGTCGAGCCCGTGGCCGAGGCGCGGCACGGCCTGCGCGATCGAGGCGAACGCGCGCGCCGTCGTGACCTCGCTGCCCGACGTCGCGACCGACATCGACGGCAGCCGGCCGCGGACGGCGGTGCTCGCGGCGTCGCCGATCCGGGCCAGCGCGGCGCCCATGACCCGGGCCATGCCGAGGGTGGCTTCGACGCCGAGCACCTGGCACATCCCGGCGGCGGTCGCGACCATCTCGATGTCTTCCGGCGAGGCGACCGGAGAGTCCTTGTCGGCCTCGACGAGGCCGTACGCGCGCCAGATCGCGCGCACCAGCTCGGCCGGCGCGCCGATGGTTTCGGCGACCTGGTCGAGGGTGAACTGGTCGCGCTCGGGCCGGATGATCCGGTCGCCGGCGAGGGCGAACAGCCGGCCGCGCTCGTGGGCGGCGACCATCTCGTCGAGGGTGCAGCCCTGCTCGACGAGGAAGGTCAGCAGCTCCAGCCGCTCCGCGGCATTGCCGGCGGCCGCGTCGTACAGACCCGCGGCAGCCAATGCGTCAACATCCACGGCAAGATTCTGCGCCCAGAACCCTCAAGCACGAAATGCGCTGAGGGCGCGGCCGGCAAGGCCGCAGGGAGCGCCGCGGGCTAAGCCCGCAAGCGACCGAGAACGCCGCCAGGCGTGGCCTCAGCGCGTTTCGCGATGCGTGGTGTGAGTTCTGCAATTGGGACAGAACTTCTTGAGTTCCATTCGGTCCGGGTCGTTGCGCCGGTTCTTCTTGGTGATGTAGTTCCGGTGCTTGCACTCGTTGCATGCCAACGTGATCTTCGGGCGGACGTCGGTGGCTGCCACGGTGCTGGACCCTTCTTGACCTGTTGCTGCGGACGTACAAGCGTAGCGGAGGCCGGACTTGAACCGGCGACACAGCGATTATGAGCCGCTTGCTCTACCAGGCTGAGCTACTCCGCCCCAAGAGAGAAATCGTACCGGAGATTGGGTGGAGCCCCCTTACGGAATCGAACCGTAGACCTTCTCCTTACCATGGAGACGCTCTGCCGACTGAGCTAAGGGGGCGAGGCGGAGCCAGGGTACATGGTCGCAGCCAAGGAGCGCACCGTGATCAGGGTCTGCCTCCAGGGCGGCAACGAGCTCATGGCCGAGTCCCGCGAGATGGACGCCGCCCTGCTCGCAATGGCCGGTCCCGGACCGGTCGTCGTCGTACCGCTCGCATCCACCCCGGGCTCGGATTACGCGCGGACCGGCGCGCACGCGACGGCCTACTTCGCCGGCCTCGGGGCCGAGGCGGTCGTCGCGCCGGACGCGCGCAAGGATGCCGCCGGGGCCGCGCGGGCGGTGGACGAGGCGGGTTACGTCGTCCTCACCGGCGGGTCACCGCGGACGTTGCGCGACGCGCTCGTCGAGACGGGGCTCGGCGAGCACATCCGTACGGCGGCCGGCCGCGGCATGCTGGTCATGGGCTCGAGTGCCGGTGCGATGGTCGCGTGTCACACGACGTTGCTGCCGCAGTGGCGCGGCAACCCGAACGTCGGGCCCGGACTCGGGTTGATCGACGGGTACGTCGTGGTGCCGCACTTCGACGGTCGCCGTACGGCGTGGGTGCGGGCCGGGCTGACCGCCGCGCCGGCGGTGCTCGGCATCCCGGAGAACTCCGGCGTGCTCGTCGAGGGCGAGCGGCTGACGGCGCTCGGCAGGTCGTCGACGACGCTGATCACGGCTGACGGCCGGACGGAGATCGTGGCGGGTGTTGGGTTCGAACCAACGTAGGCTGAGCCGACGGTTTTACAGACCGTTCCCTTTGACCACTCGGGCAACCCGCCTGGGACTGCTCGCACAGAATAGCGGAGGCGACACGGTGGCGGACTCGTCGTTCGACGTCGTGAGCAAGGTCGATCGGCAGGAGGTCGACAACGCGCTCAACCAGGCGGCCAAGGAGATCGGCCAGCGTTTCGACTTCAAGGGCACCGGCGCGTCGATCCGCTGGAGTGGTGAGAACGGTGTCGAGATCGCGGCTAACAGCGACGACCGGGTGCGCGCCGTACTCGACGTGTTCAAGGAGCGCTTGGTCAAGCGGCAGGTGTCGTTGAAGGCGCTCGACCACGGCGACCCGCAGCCGGCCGCGGGCGGCACCGCGCGGCTGACCGTCACGATCCGCCAGGGCATCGACGACGACAAGGCGAAGGCCATCGTCAAGCGGATCAAGGCCGACGGGCCCAAGGGCGTGCAGTCACAGGTGCAGGGCGACATGGTGCGGGTCTCGTCGAAGAAGCGCGACGACCTGCAAGCCGTGATCGCGCTGCTGAAGGACGCCGACTTCGGCATCCCGCTGCAGTTCCAGAACTACCGCTAGGCAAGCCGGCGCCCCGGTGGTAGACATCGGGCGCATTCGCGGCGTGGGGCCGCGAGCCATCGGCTTGGGGGTAACGCATGTCGGACCAACGACGTTTCAGCGGCAAACAAATCACGATCATGGTCGTCGCCGTGTGCGTGGCGATCGTCGGTGCGCCGGTGACGGTCATGGCCGCGACCGGCAACAGCATCAACATCGTCGACCCGACGCATGCCACCCAGAAGGCTGCGGTCACGGCGAAGTCGAGTGTGGTCACGAGCGAGCGCGATCCGGTCACCGGCGCGTATGCCCGCGTTGACGGCGGATCGCTGCGCGTCGGCGGCAGTGTGGCGATCGGCGCCGGCACCCCGCTCGACCTCGTCACGAACAACTACATCAACAGCGGAAGCTACGGCAACACGCAGAACGTGTTGGTGCCGAGCGGCGGGCACTACGCGGTCGTGCAGTCGATCAGCGGTGCGTTCAGCCTGAACACGACGGGTGCGGTGCCGTCGATGTACGTGCTCTGGACCGGACCGAACAACGTGTCGCACGTCCTCAACGTGCCGGGCGTCCGGACCCGGGTGAACTCGTTCGGGCTCGACTTCTACTCGATCAGCATGGACGTCACGATGTACGTGAAGCCGGGCACGAACATCCAGGTGCAGTTCGGCGACTCGGACAGCAACGGCGCGTCCGCGACGGTGAACTTGCAGGGAATGCGCTACTAGAACGCCGCCAGGTCGGCGAGGTGCAGCAGCGGCTGCGGGTAGACCGACAGCACGACGGTCACCGCAGCCGCGACTGCGACGCCGGCCGCCACCGGCCAGTCCCGCGTCCCGTCGCGGACGTCGGCCGGCTCGGCCGCGTCGGCCGGGAGGAACATCACCGCGGCGAGCCGTAGGTAGTAGGCCAGCCCGATCACCGTATTGACCGCGGCGACGACCGCGAGCCAGGTGACGTGACCGTCCACGGCGGCCCGCAGCACGACCACCTTCGCGAACAGCCCGGCGACACCGGGCGGCAGACCGGCCAGCGCGGTGAGGAAGAACGCGAACGCCACCGCGGTTGCCGGCGCCCGGCTTACCAACCCGCGGAGGTCGTCGACCGCGAGTCGCGGACGCGTGCGCCGGACGAGCACGACGCAGCCGAACGCGCCGAGGTTCATCGCGGCGTAGATGCCGAGGTAGGCGAGCGTCGCGCGCACGCCGTCGCGCAAGTGCCCGGACGCGACCGCGAGCGGCATGAGCAGGTAGCCGGCATGCGCGACGGTCGACCACGCCAGCAGCCGGACGACGTGCCGCTGCCGCAACGCGACCAGGTTGCCGACCGTCATCGACACCGCGGCGAGCACGCCGACCGCCGGCCCCCACACGTCGGCGTACGGCCGGAACGCGACGGTGAGCAGGACGATGAGACCGGCGAACCCGGCGGCCTTCGACGCGACCGACAGGAACGCGGCGACCGGGACCGGCGCGCCCTGGTAGGTGTCCGGCGCCCAGAAGTGGAACGGCACCGCCGCGACCTTGAAGCCGAAGCCGACCAGAACGAGTACGACGCCGGCCGCGGCGGTCGCCGACATCGCGCCCGAGCCGGCATGCAGCGTCGTGAGCGCACGAGCGATGTGGTGCAGCTCGATGCTGCCGGTCGCGCCGTAGGCCAACGCGATGCCGTACACCGTCAGCGCCGTCGACACGACCGAGAAGATGAAGAACTTCAACGCCGCCTCGACGCCGCGCGGATCGCCGCGCCGCAGGCCGACGAGGACGAACGCCGGCAGCGACACGACCTCCAGCCCGATCAGCAGCGTCAGCAGGTCGCGGCCCGCCGCGACGACGAGCATGCCGCTCACCGACATCAGCAGCAGCGCGAGGAACTCGCCCGACGGCACCCGCTCGCGTTCGTCGAACAGCGGGAACGACAGCAGCAGTACGACGACGAGCGCGGCGAGCACGACGATCTGGAAGTACGTCGCGAAGTCGTCGGCGACGTACGAGCAGCCGCCGCCGGCGAGGCAGAACGTCGACCGGGTGCCGCCGGTCGCGAGCCACGCGGTGACGCCGAGCGCACCGAGCGAACCGGTGAGGGCGAGCGGCGCGAGCAGTCGTCGTAACGACGGCGGGACGAACAGGTCGGCGAGCAACACGACCACGGCGGTGACCACGACGACCAGCGGCGGGCTGATCGCGGCGTAGTCGATGCTCTGGGTGAGGCTCATCCGAGCAGCCCCCGGACCGCGGACTCGGAGACCCGGAGCACCAGTCCGGGCCAGACGCCGATGCCGACCGCGAGTACGACGAGCGGGGTCCAGGCGACGAGATCGACGGCGGCCGCGTCGGTGATCCGCTCGCCGCGCCAGCGGTCGGTGACGACGCCGAAGTCGACGCGGCGCAGCATCGCGAGGAAGTAGACCGCCGTCAGCACGGTGCCCGCGGCGGCGAGCCCGGTGAGGGTGACGAACAGCGGCCGGGACAGCCCGGCGGCCGGCGAGTACGAGCCGAGCAGCGCGAGCATCTCGCCCCAGAACCCGGCCAGGCCGGGCAGCCCGAGGCTCGCGATCGACGCGACCAGCAGCAGCCCGCCGAGCGCCGGAAGCTTCGCGAGCAGGCCGCCGCCGAGGTCGGTGACGTCGCTGGTGTGGAAGCGGTCCTTCACCCCGCCGACGAGGAAGAAGAGCAACCCGGTGATGACGCCGTGCGCGACGTTGCCGATCAGCGCGCCCTGGATGCCGACCGAGGTCAGCGTCGCGATGCCGAGCAGCACGAACCCCATGTGGCCCACCGACGAGAACGCGATGAGCCGCTTCAGATCCGCGTGCTCGCCGCGTGCGAGCGCCAGGCAGGCAAGGCAGGCCCAGAGGATGCCGGCGACCGCGAGGCATCCGAGGGCCGGCGCAAGATCGTGCGCCGCGGACGGCAGGTCGGGAACGACGATCCGGACGAAGCCGTAGGTGCCCATCTTCAGCAGCACGCCGGCCAGCAACACCGAGCCGACAGTGGGTGCTTCGGTGTGCGCGTCCGGCAGCCACGTGTGCAGCGGCCACATCGGGCTCTTCACGCCGAACCCGACCATCATCAGCGTGCCGGCGAGCAACTGGGTGCCGGCCGTGACGCCGCGGCCGTGCGCGCGGGCGAGCGCCGTCATGTCGAAGGTGCCGGTCGCGCCGTACATCACAAGGAAGCCGACCAGCATCAGCCCGGACCCGAGCAACGTGAACAGGATGAACTTCGTCGCCGCCGGCCGGCGGCGCGGACCGCCCCACACCGCGATCAGGACGTACATCGGGATCAGCACGACCTCGAAGAAGACGAAGAACAGCACCAGGTCGAGCGCGACGAACGTGCCGAGCATGCCGACCTCGAGCAGCAGTACGACGGACATCATCAGCCGGTCCGCGACCGTCGCCGCGCACAGCACGACGAGCAACGCGGTGAGCAACACGAGCGGCAGGCTGATGCCGTCGACACCGAGGTGGAAGCGCACGCCGACGGCCGGTAGCCAGCGGTCATCGACGACGTCTTGCATGCGCGCGCCGGCGCCGTAGTCGAACCGGGCGGCCACGACCACGGCGACGACGAACGTCGCCGCGGCGAACGCCGTACCGACGATCCGGGCGCTGCGGCTCGGCAGCGGAACGAGCCCGAGCACGAGGGCGCCCAGTGCAGGCAATCCCAGCAGGATCGCGATCACCGGGCCACCGCCAGCGAGACGCCGATGACCAGCGCGAGCACGGCGATGACGAGACCGCTCGCGTAGGCCTGGACGTTGCCGTTCTGCAACCGGCGCAAGCCGCCGCCGAGACCCGACGCGGTGGCGCCGCTCCCCTCGACGGCAGCATCCAGCCCGCCGTCGTCGACCCGCAGCACGCCGCGGGCGAGCGCGTGCAACGGGCGGACGATCGCGCGGTCGTAGAACGCATCGACGCCGAACGCGGCGGCGAGCGGTCGCCGCGCCCGGCCGAGCACCGCCACCGGATCGGCCGCCGGGTTGCGGCGCCACAGCGCGTAGACCGCGGCGCCGGCCAGGAGGACCAGCCCGGTCGACAACGCCACGCCGCCGGCGGCGACATGCAGCTCGGTCGTGCCGAGGGGCGCGTCGAGCCAACGCGCCACGCCCCAGCCGTCCGGCAGCACCGGCAGCCCGAGCCCGACGGCCGCCGTGGCCAGCAGGACCAGCGGTGCGGTCATGACGAGCGGCGACTCGTGCAACCGGGTCTGCGCGTTGCCGCGGTAGTCGCCGAGGAACGTGCGGACGACCATCCTCGTCACGTACGCCGCCGTCACGAGCACCGTCGCCAGCCCGACGGCGTAGACCGCCGTGCCCAGCGCGCCACCGCGTTCGTGCGCCGCGTCGAGGATGCCGTCCTTGCTGAACGCGCCGGCGAACGGCGGCAGTCCGGCAAGCGCGGCCGCACCGACGAGCGCGGTGACGAACGTGACCGGCATCGCGCGCCGCAACCCGCCCATCTCGCTCATCAGGTTGGTACCGACGGTGCGCAGCACCGAGCCCGCGGCGAGGAACAGCAACGCCTTGAACGCGGCGTGCGTGAGCAGGTGGTAGATGCCAGCGGTCCAGCCGCGCACCGCGAGGCCCGCAGCCATGTAGGCGAGCTGGCTCACCGTCGACCAGGCGAGCACCCGTTTCAGGTCGTCCTCGGCGAGCGCGACCAGCGCGGCGCCCAGCATCGTGATGCAGGCGATGATCCCGAGCACCGTCAGCGCGACCGGTGCGGCGAGGAACACCGGATACAGCCGGGCGACGACGAAGATGCCGGCGGCGACCATCGTCGCGGCGTGGATCAACGCGCTGATCGGCGTCGGGCCGGCCATCGCGTCCGGCAACCAGACGTGCAGCGGGAACTGCGCGCTCTTCCCGATCACGCCGCCGAGCAACAACACCGCGCCGGCCGTCAGGACCGCACCGTGCGAGCCGGGCGAGCGCACCACGTCGCCGATCTCGAAGGAGCCCGCGTGCCCACCGACGACGAAGATGCCGATCAGGAACGCGGCGTCGCCGAACCGCGTCGTGACGAACGCCTTCACCGCCGCCGCGCGCGCGCCTTCGGTCTGCCAGTAGTGGCCGACGAGCAGGTAGGAGCAAAGGCCCATCAGCTCCCAGCCGACGAGCAACTCGAAGAGGTTGCTGGCGACAACGACGAGCAGCATCGCGGCGGTGAACAGCGACACCTCGGCGGCGTAGACGGAGTAGCGCGGATCGCCGGCCATGTAGGCGGTCGAGTAGACCTGCACGAGCAGCGCGACGACGCAGACCATCACCGCGACGACCGCGACCAGCCCGTCGACGCGGGTGCCGACGTGCAGCGTCTGGCCGCCGATCGGCGTCCACGCGACCGCCGACTCGTGCACGGTCGCCGGCGATCCCTCGACGGCGCCGAGCAGCAGCAACGAGACCACGAACGCGACGCCGGTGCCGGCGAGCGCGGGTACGGCGGGCCCGCCGGCGACCCGGGTGCCGGCGAACAGACCGAGGACGGCGGCGAGCGCGGGCAGCGCGGGCAGCAACCAGGCGGCGTGCGTCACGAGTCGGCGTCCACGCGCACAACCGGATCGACGTCGGCGAGTTGACGCAGCTCGTCGACCGCGACGGTCTCGCGCAACCGGAACACAGCGAGCACGATCGCCAGGCCGACGCCGACCTCGGCCGCCGCGACCACGACGACGAACAGCGCGAAGACCTGACCGGCGTGCAACGTGTCCTTGAACCACGCGTCGAACGCGACGAGGTCGAGGTTCGCCGCGTTGAGCATCAGCTCGACCGCCATCAGCAGCGCGATCGCGTTGCGGCGCGCGAGGACGCCGTAGACGCCCACGCCGAACAGCAGCGCGGACAGCAACAACGCCATCGACAGGTGCATCAGGCCTCGCGCCGGGTCAACACGATCGCACCGACCAGCGCGGCCAGCAGCAACACGCTGGCCACCTCGAACGGCAGCACGAAGAACCGGAACAGCGACGTACCGATGACCTTTCCGTCACCGATCGACGTGTGGTGGATGTCGACGTACGCGCCACGGAACGCGGCGACGACGAGGGTGCCGAGGACGCCCGCCGTGGCCAGCCCGGCGACCGCGGCGACCGGACGGTTGCCGCTGTCGAGCTCTTGCACCGCGCCCACCGGTGCCCGGGTGAGCATCGCGCCGAACAGCATCAGTACGACGACGGCGCCGATGTAGATGAGGACCTGTACCCACGCGACGAGCTCGGCCGTCAACACGAGGTAGCAGCCGGCGAGCGCGCCGAAGCACACCACCAGCCACAGCGCCGCGTGGATGACGTGCCGCGCGGTGACGACCAGGATCGCGGCGGCGAGACACACGATCCCGAGCAGGCCGAAGACGACGTCGGCAAGCGTCACGCCGGCTCTCCCTCGTCTCGCCGGACGCGGGCGCCCCCACCTGGTGGCGCAGCGCCGCCGCCGAGCTCCTTCGCCGGCTCCGCGTTGGGTACGTCGGCCGGCGGCGCCGGCACGGTCGGCATCCACTCGCTCAGCCGGTCGCGCTCGTGCGTCATGAAGTCGAGGCTGTGCTCGGCGTACTCGAACTCCGGGCTCCAGAACAGCGCGTCGAACGGGCAGACCTCGATACAGATGCCGCAGTACATGCAGAGCGAGTAGTCGATCGCGAACCGGTCGAGGACGTTGCGCGTGCGCGGCCGGGCGCCCTCTTCGCGGGCCGGCACCGTCTCCTTGTGCGAGTCGATGTAGATGCACCAGTCCGGGCACTCGCGCGCGCACAGCATGCAGACCGTGCAGTTCTCCTCGAGCAGCGCGATGACGCCGCGGCTTCGCGGCGGCAGGTCCGGCCGGACGTGCGGGTACTCCTGCGTGACCGAGCGCTTCGTCATCGACCGCAGCGTCACGCCGAGGCCCTTGACCAGCCCCTCGCCCGGAACGCTCATACGTCCACCTCCCCACCCACCACCCAGCAGCGGCGCCGGCTGCGCCGGCTCATGCTGCAACCCGCACGATTCCGGTCAGCGCGATCTGCGCCAGCGCGAGCGGCACCAGCCCGATCCACGCGAGCTTCTGCAGCTGGTCGGCGCGCAGCCGCGGGTACGTGACGCGCAGCCAGATCACCACGAACGACAGCGCCATCGTCTTCAGCAGCAGCCACAGCCAGCCGAGCTGCGGTTCGAAGAACGGCCCCTTCCAGCCGCCGAGGAACAGTACGGCGGTGAGTGCGGCGAACACGACGATCCCGGCGTACTCGGCGAGCAGGAACAGCGCGAACCGCAACCCGGTGTATTCGGTGAACGGGCCGAACACGATCTCGCTGTCGGCGACCGGCATGTCGAACGGCGGCCGGCGCAACTCGGCCAGCGCCGCGACGAAGAACACGACGGCGGCGACGCCCTGGTAGGGCAGCCACCACCAGCGCCAGGCGTGCACGATGCCGTCGAGCGACAGCGTCCCGGCCGCCATCGCGGCACTCGCCGCGGCGAGGACTAGCGGGAGCTCGTAGGCCATGAGCTGCGCGCCGGCGCGCATGCCGCCGAGCAGCGAGTACTTGTTGGCACTCGACCAGCCGGCCATCAGCACGCCGATCACACCCACGCTGACGATCGCGAGCGCGAAGAAGACGCCGACCGACAGGTCACGCGCCGTTTGCCCGGGACCGACGGGGATCGTGATCAGCACGAACAGATAAGGCAGCAGCGCGACCGCCGGCGCGAGCTCGAACACCCGGCGGTCGGCTCGCGCGGGGACGACCGACTCCTTCTGCGCGAACTTCACCCCGTCGGCGACGAGCTGCGCCCACCCGTGGAAACCGCCGGCGTACATCGGGCCGAGCCGCGACTGCATGTGCGCCATCGCCTTGTGCTCCATCTGCCCGACCAGTAACGGCACCGTCAGGAAGACCAGCAGGCAGCCGAGCAGCTTGGCGACGACCTCGAGCGCAATCACCGCTCTCGCTCCCCCACTTCGGAGGGCTGGTGACCAACTTTGTCGACTTCTGTCGGCGTGTCGTGGTCACCAGGTCTCCGAAGTCGGTCTCTCGCGGGACTCGGCGCGGCCGGGCCCCACTCGCCCTCGGCGGGAACACCCGGCGGCAGCATTCGGCGGCGGCCGGGTGAGGTCACGTCGTGGTCGGACTCGCCGGGCTCCTTCGCGCCCGGCCACGCCTTCGCCACCCGCGACGCGAGCACGAACTCCTTGCGCAACGGGTTGCCCTCGAAGCCGTCGGGCAGCAGCAGCGGCACGAGGTTCGGGTGGCCGTCGAACACGACGCCGAACATCTCGTAGGTCTCGCGCTCGTGCCACGACGCACCCGGCCACAGGTCGGTCAGCGTCGGCAACCGGCCGCCGTCGCGGGCGACTCTCGTGCGCAGGAACACGTGGTGCCGCCACTGCACGGACCAGACGTGCAGTACGACGGCGAGCCCGGCGTCGCGGTCGTCGTACGCCGACAGCCAGTCGAAGAAACCGCAACCGGTCGCCTCGTCGTCGCGGACGAAGGCAGCGGCGTCGTGCCAAGCGCCCGCGTCGACGTCGACGGTCAGCTGGCCGAACGACACCTCGGCGGTCGAGCCTGGGATCGCCGCAGTGACGTGCGCGCCGAGCTCGTCAGGAGACATCGCCGGCGACCTCGGCAGCGGGCCGGGAGACGAGCGGCGCCTGCAGGTCGGCGGCGACCCGGCGGATGTGCCGCTGCGGCGCCCAGTGGTAGCGGTCGTCGAGCGACTCGCTGCCGATCTTCTCCTGCAACCGCAGGATGCCGTGCAGCAACGCTTCCGGCCGCGGCGGGCAGCCGGGCACGTAGACGTCGACCGGGATGAGCTGGTCGACGCCCTTCGTGACGCAGTAGGAGTCCCAGTACGGCCCGCCGGAGTTGGAGCAAGACCCGAACGAGATGACGTACTTCGGCTCCGGCATCTGCTCGTAGAGCCGTCGTATCGCCGGCGCCATCTTGTCGGTGACCGTGCCGGAGACCACCATCAGGTCGGCCTGGCGCGGGCCGGGCGCGAACGGGATCACGCCGAGCCGGATGAAGTCGTGCCGCGACATCGACGTCGCGATGAACTCGATCGCGCAGCAGGCCAGGCCGAAGTTGAACACCCAGAGGCTGTAGCGGCGACCCCAGTTGAGCACGAACCGCAACGGCTTCGGCGCGAGCTGCGCGCCGACCCCCAACCCCTGGATGCGAACGTCGGTCACACCCACGTGAGCACGCCCTTCTTCCACGCGTAGACCAGGCCGACGGCGAGGAAGCCGAGGAAGACGAACATCTCCCCCAGCGAGATCGCGCCGAAGCCGGCGAGAGCGAACACGGTCGCCCACGGAAACAGGAACACCGCGTCGACGGCGAAGACGACGTAGAGGAAGGCGTAGACGTAGTAGCGCACATGGGTCTGCGACCAGTCGTCGCCGACCGGGTCGACGCCGGACTCGTAGGTGAGCAGCTTGCCCGGCGTGATTCGCCACGGCCGCAGCAGCCGGTTGGCCCCGAGGCCGACGGCGACGAAGCCCACGCCGACCAGGCCGAGCAGGCCGACCAGGGCGTAGCCCCCGAAATAGCCGTGCACGACGGAAGCCTAGTCAGGGCTCGAATGTGACGAATGACCCGGACGCAACCGCCGATGCGAACGTACGATCGAGACTGCGTCGCCAAACAGAGGGGAGGCGGGCAGAACGTGTCCAAGCAAGTCCAGCAGCGCGACCGCGTGATCATCCGCTTCGCCGGTGACTCGGGCGACGGCATGCAGCTCACCGGCGACCGCTTCACGTCCGAGACGGCGGAGCTCGGCAACGATTTGTCCACCTTGCCCGACTTCCCGGCCGAGATCCGCGCCCCCGCCGGCACCCTCCCGGGCGTCTCCGCGTTCCAGCTGCACTTCGCCGACCACGACGTGATGACACCGGGCGACCGGCCCGACGTCCTCGTGGCGATGAATCCGGCCGCGCTCAAGGCCAACATCGCCGACCTGCCCGCGGGCGCCGACGTGATCGTCAACACCGACGAGTTCACGCCGCGCGCGCTGGCCAAGGTCGGGTACGACGCGAACCCGCTCGAGGACGACTCGCTGTCGTCGTACCAGGTGCACTCGATCCCGTTGACGTCGCTCACCGTGAAGGCGCTCGAAACGTTCGAGATCACCCGCAAGGACGCCGAACGGGCGAAGAACATGTTCGCGCTCGGGCTGCTGTCGTGGCTCTACCACCGCCCGGTCGAGTCGACGCTCGCGTTCCTCGAACGCAAGTTCGCCGCGGCACCGGAGCTCGCGCGGGCCAACGTCACCGCGTTCAACGCCGGCTGGAACTTCGGCGAGACGACCGAGGCGTTCACCGTCCGCTACGAAGTCAAGCCTGCCGAGATGGCGCCCGGTCTCTACCGCAACATCACCGGCAACGTCGCGCTCGCCTACGGGCTGATCGCCGCGGCCGACCGCTCCGGGCTGCAACTGTTCCTCGGCTCGTACCCGATCACGCCGGCGTCGGACATCCTGCACGAGCTCGCGAAGCACAAGCGGTTCGGCGTCCGCACGTTCCAGGCCGAAGACGAGATCGCCGGCGTCGGCGCGGCGCTCGGCGCGGCGTTCGGCGGCGCGATCGGAGTGACGACGACCAGCGGCCCCGGCGTCGACCTCAAGTCGGAGACGATCGGCCTGGCCGTGACGCTGGAGCTGCCGCTGGTGATCTGCGACATCCAGCGCGCCGGGCCCTCGACGGGGATGCCGACGAAGGCCGAGCAGTCCGACCTGCTGCTGGCGATGTTCGGCCGGCACGGCGAGGCGCCGGTGCCGATCGTCGCGCCGATGTCACCGTCGGACTGCTTCGACGCGGCGCTGGAGGCGGTCCGGATCGCGCTGAAGTACCGCACGCCGGTGTTCCTGCTCTCCGACGCCTATCTCGCGAACGGCTCGGAGCCGTGGTTGCTGCCCGACGTCGCGACGCTGCCCGACCTGCGGGTCGAGTTCGCGACTGAGCCGAACCACACCGACGCGAAGGGCGAGCCCGAATTCTGGCCGTACCTGCGCGATCCGGAGACGCTCGCGCGGCCGTGGGCGGTGCCCGGTACGGCGGGGCTCGAACACCGCATCGGCGGGATCGAGAAGGCCGACGGCAGCGGCAACATCTCCTACGACCCGAGCAACCACGACACGATGGTCCGGCTGCGGCAGGCGAAGATCGACGGCATCGCCCGCGACATCCCGGCGCTGACCGTGGATGACCCGACCGGCGACGCCGAGCTGCTCGTCCTCGGCTGGGGTTCGACGTACGGACCGATCGGCGCGGCCGTGCGGGCGGTGCGCGACTCGGGCGCGAAGGTCGCGCAAGCGCACCTGCGCCACCTCAACCCGCTGCCGGCGAACACCGGTGACGTGCTGCGGTCCTACCGGCGGGTGCTGGTGCCGGAGATGAACCTCGGCCAGCTCGCGCTGCTGCTGCGCGCGCGCTTCCTCGTCGACGCGATCTCGTACACGCAAGTACGCGGCATGCCGTTCAAGAGCGACGAGCTCGTCGACGCCATCAGGGACGTGATCGAGACATGACGATTCCCGAGCCGCGCAGCGGCATGTCGCTGGTGCCGGCCGCCGACGCGAAGGCGACGAAGAAGGACTTCACCTCCGACCAGGAAGTGCGCTGGTGCCCGGGCTGCGGCGACTACGCGATCCTCGCCGCGATGCAGTCGTTCCTGCCGGAGCTCGGGCTACGGCGGGAGAACGTCGTCTGCATCTCGGGGATCGGCTGCGCGGCGCGGTTCCCCTACTACCTCGACACCTACGGCATGCACTCGATCCACGGCCGCGCGCCGGCCATCGCGACCGGGCTCGCGACGTCGCGGCCGGACCTGTCGGTGTGGGTGGTCGGCGGCGACGGCGACTTCATGTCGATCGGCGGCAACCACCTCATCCATGCGTTGCGCCGTAACGTCAATCTCAAGCTGCTGCTGTTCAACAACCGGATCTACGGCCTCACCAAAGGGCAGTACTCGCCGACGTCCGAGGTCGGCAAGCTGACCAAGTCGACGCCGTACGGATCGATCGACTTCCCGTTCAACCCGGTGTCGCTGGCGCTCGGTGCGGAGGCGACGTTCGTGGCGCGGACGATCGACTCGGACCGCAAGCACCTCACCGCGGTGCTGCGGGCGGCGGCGGAGCACCGCGGCGCGGCGTTCGTCGAGATCCTGCAGAACTGCGACATCTTCAACGACGGCGCGTTCGACGTGCTCAAGAAGCCGGAGACGCGCGACACCGCCGTGGTCCGGCTGGAGCACGGCAAGGCGATCACGTTCGGCGCCGACGGGCAGAAGTGTGTCCGGTTGACCGGCCGCGGCGGGCTGGAAGTCGTCGACACCGCGAAGGTGCAGCCGGACACGATCCTCGTGCACGACGTCGCGCACGCCGAGCCCGCGCTCGCGTTCATGCTGTCCCGGCTCGGCAACGTCGACGACGGCGTGACGCCGATCGGCGTGCTCCGCGCCGTCGACCGGCCGACGTACGACGATCAGGTACGCCGGCAGATCGACGACGCGGTCGCGACCTCAGGTCCCGGCGACCTCGCGGCGTTGCTCGCCAGCGGAGACACCTGGACGATCAGCTAGAAGGGGCAGACCGTCGACCAGACCAGCTCGACGGTCGGGTTCTGGAAGTACATGCAGGTGGCCAGGTTCGAACTGTGCTGCGGCGCGGCCGATGCGGTGGTCGCGACACCGATTCCCGAGCCGAGGGTCACGGCAAGTGCGGCGAACAGCAGTCTTCTCATGGCGATCTCCTCTGATGGTCAGCCGAGTTGTCAGCAGCACACGTGGCTATGGCAACGCCACGCGCTGACAAGTCGGCGGGGGTGGGGACTGTCATTTCGGCGGCAACGTCCGGGCGTACGCGACACCCCGGTCGACCCACGCGGCCAGCGTCGCGTCGTCGTCGAGGACGTCGGCGCTGACCCGCAGCCAACCCTTCATCGGGCCGCGGCCGGCCATGTCGAACTCGGCCGCGCCGGGCTCGGCGAGCAGCGCGTCGGTCGCATCCGGATCGACCCGAACCATCAGCCCGCCCTGACCGCTCGCAGCGACGCTCATGTTGCCGTTCAGCAGGAACGCGAGCCCGCCGAACATCTTCTTCTCGACGATGCGTTCGCCGGACAGCCGCTCGCGGATCCGCTCGGCCAGCTCGACGTCGTACGCCATGGACCCAGAACCTAACGCAATGGACAGCTTCGCCCGCATTTGACCGGCGCCGGGCGGCCTAATGCGGCATACCCGATCGGGTCGCCGAACGCGGGTCCCCACGGGCGATAGATCCGCCGATGGAACACACCGAAATCATCCGCCCGGCGGCGGTGCTGCCCGAGCAGGCCGCCATGCGGATCCTCGAGGCGCTCCGCCAGCAGGACGTCAGCCGCGGCGGGATGTGGAACGCCAGCTCGGCGCTCTGGCAGCGCTACGACAAACCGTGGGACCCGCTCACCGGACTGCGCGGCGACGCACAGCTCGTCGGCACCATCTGCGTGGCCTACGACACCCCGACGCGGTTCACGATCACCGTCTACCGGGTCACCGTCACCATCGCCGGCGTCGGGGCCGGATGGAGCGTCACCCGGCTCTGCGACGACGCGTTCGGGTACGGCGGCCTGACGCTGGCCAGCTGCCCACGCGCCGAGCTGCGGGCACCGTCGCGCGCCGACCCGTTCCATCTCCGCACCGGGCTGCCGCAGCAGTCCACCGGCGACTACGACGTCACCGCGACCCGGCATCCGGCGTGACCGCAGTCGCGGCCGGCACGGTCAGGCGGAACGCCGCACCGCCTTCGGCCGCATGCCCGGCACTCACGCTCGCGCCGAGCCGGCCGGCCAGGGCGGCGACGAGCGCGAGACCGAGGCCGGTGCCGACCCGCCGTACGCCGCGATACCGCTCGTAGAGCACCGACCGGTCGAACGCCACCGCGAGGTCGTTGTCGGTGAGGCCCGGTCCGCCGTCGCGCACTTCGATGACGACGTCGCTGCCGCCGGCCCGGGCGGCGAGCACGATCGGCCGGCCGGCCGGGGTGACCCGCAGCGCGTTCTCCGCCAGCCCGTCGACGATCTGCCGCACCCGCACCGGATCGGTGCGTACCAACGGCAACCCGGACGCCGGAAGCTCTACGGCGAAGTCCACGCCTTCCGCCGTGCACCGCTGCCGCCACACGTCTGCCGCCGCCTCGACCAACGCGACCGGGTCGACCGCACCGAGCTCGACCCGGAAGTCCTGCGCGCCCAGCCGGGCGAGGTCGAGGAGGTCGGACACGAGCCGGTCCAGCCGCTCGGCCTCGGCGACCAACGTGCCGCCGGTGACGCGTACGTCGGCCGGCTCGACGACGCCGTCCGCGAGCGCTTCGGAGAAACCGCGAATCGCGGTCAGCGGAGTGCGCAACTCGTGCGACACGGACAGCAGGAACTCGCGCTGGCGTTGCTCGCTCGACGCGAGTGCGCCGCCGAGCGCGTTCAAGGCATCGGTGACGTCGGCGACCTCGGCCGGGCCGTGCGGTTCGATGTGCACGCCGCGGACGCCGGCGGCCAGCCGGCGAGCCCCGGCGGCGGTTCGCCGTAGCGGTCCGGCGAGCCGGCGCGCGAGCAGCACACCGGCGAGCGCGCCACCGGCGAGCCCGGCGATCAACGCGACGAGCTCCGCGCGGTGCAGGTCGCGCGCGGTCGCCCGGCTCAGCCCGGCCTGCTGGGCGAGCACGATCGCGCCGCCGCCGTCGAGCGGCCGGCCTTCGACGACCAGCTCGCGGCCGGCGACCGTGCGGTTGCCCGACAGCGACCGGCCGCCGAGCAACGTCGCGACGTCGGCGGGCGACACCGCGATGTCGCCACGGACCTCACCGGCCGCCGACACCCGCGCGACGAGCAGCCCGGACGCCAGCCGCAGTTGCCGGGCGCGGGTGTTCAGCGGGCGGCCCGGCGCCAGGTCCGCGACGAGATCCGCGTCGGTGGCGAGCCGTTCGTGCGCGGCCCGGACGACCGCCGAGTGCACGAGGCCGTTCGAGACGGCGGCGGCCAGCAGTACGGCGACCGCCGCGACGAGCGTCGTCACGAGCGCGATGGAGAACGCGAGCCCGCGCCGCCTTCCGGTCATGGCCCGGCCGTGTAGCCGACGCCGCGCAACGTCCGGATCGGGCTGGCCGCGCCGAGCTTCGACCGCAGCGCGGCGACGTGCACGTCGACGGTCCGCGTCCCGGCCGGTGCGGCGTAGCCCCAGACCGCCGACAGCAACTGCTCGCGGGTGAACACCTGCCCCGGCCGGGCGAGCAGGTGGGCGAGCAGGTCGAACTCGGTCGCGGTGAGCTCGACCGGCACGCCGCCGGCGGTGACCCGCCGCTGCCCGGGCGACAGCTCGACGGTGCCGACGACCAGCGACTTGGCCGGCGCCGCCGACGTACGGCGGAGGATCGTCTTCACCCGCGCGACCAGCTCGCGCGGCGAGAACGGTTTGGTGAGGTAGTCGTCGGCGCCGAGCTCGAGGCCGAGCACCCGGTCGACTTCGTCGTCGCGGGCGGTCACGAACAGCACCGGCGTCCAGTCGTCGGCCGCGCGCAGCGTCCGGCACACGTCCATCCCGTCCATCCCGGGCAGGCCGATGTCGAGGACGATCGCGACCGGGCGCAGCCGGCGGGCCGCCGCGACGACCGCCGTACCGTCGCTTTCGACGTGCACCCCGAAGCCTTCGCGGGTGAGGTAGAGGCGCTCCAGGTCGGCGATCGAGGCCTCGTCCTCACCGATCAGGACGAGGCCTCGACCCGCTGCCGGAGCGCCGCTCATGCTCAGGACATTAGGTGTTGTCGGCGCTCGCCGGGAGCTTGCGGATCATCCGCGCGACCGGCGCGTCCGCACCGGTCTTGATCCCGAGTACGCCGACCTGGTCGCCCGCGTGCACGGTGTTCAGCGGGATGACGTGGCCGGCCGAGCGGGCCTTCGTGTTCGCGTTGATCGTGAACGTCGTGACGACACCGTCGGCACTCTTCACGCTGATCGAGTCGCCGTCGATCACGCTGACGGTGCCGCGCGCGATGTCCGCCGTGACGATGCCCTTGCGGGTCTGCAGGACGACCTCGCCGTGCAGGACGTGCCGGCCGAGACCGCGCATCCTGGCGCCGGGGCCGTCGGCGTCCGGGGCGGCCGCCCCGGCTGCCGTCGTCGTTGGCGTGGCGGCCGCCGTCGTCGCCGGGGTCGACGCCGACTCGGCCCAGGCGATGCCACCTGCCGTGATGCCGAGGACGGTGAGCGCCGCGACCGAGGCGGCCTTGCGGGTGAAGAGGTTCATCGGGATCCTTCCTCGTCGTGGTGACCACGTCAATGTCACCGCGGCCGGGTGCACATCACGTCGGGTCAATGTTCGGGTTCGGTAAAACGAGACCGGGCTCGCGCCAAGTCCGCGGCCGTGCCGCAGTCGATCACCTCGACGTCGACGGGGATCAGCTCGACCGGCATCCGCCGCCACACGACCTCGTACAGGCCGCTCGGCACCGGCTCCAGACCGGCGGCGACGGCGCCGGGCAGCAGCGAGATGCCGCAGAACCGCCACCGTTGCTCGAAATCCGGGCGTTCGGCGTCGGCCACGACGAGCAGCCGCGGCCCGGTGCGATCCCACTCCGTCACGAACCCGGGGAGGTCGACCGGGCCGCCGAACCACGCGTCGCTGTTGACGATCAGCACGTCGCGCCCGGCGAGCCAGTCGCGTAACGCCCCCACCGCGCCGGCAGTGCCGAGCGCGACCGGCGCCTCCACCGAGACGTGCGCGCGCGGGCCGACCGCGGCGACGATCTGGCCGGCCAGCCAGTGCGCGTTGACGGCGACGTCGCCGGGTGTCAGCGGGACGACGCTCGCGACCCGGTCGAGAGCGGCGTCGAGCAACGTCGTACCGCCGACCTCCAGCAGCGGCTTCGGGGTCGTGTCGGTGAGCGGGCGCAGCCGCTCGCCCCGGCCGGCGGCGAGAACGAGGGCGGCGAGCGTCACAGCAACCGGATAGCGCGCAGGATGTCGCCGGTGGGGCGGCTGAGCGGCGGCAACGCGTCGAGCGCGTACCAGCCGAGGCGCTTCACTTCGGCGTCGTCTTCCTGGCGTGCGTCGAGCCCGGCCGCGACGTCGAGGACGAACACCACGTCGACCCGGCGTACCGAGGCCGTGACGACCGCGTGCGGCACCGGCAACGTCGCAGCGTCGAGGTCGACGCCGACCTCCTCGCGCACTTCGCGGACGACGGCCGCGGCGGCCGCCTCGCCGCGGCGCAGCAGGCCGCCGGGCAGCGCCCAGCCGTCGCTGTGCCGCTGGTCGACGAGCAGCAGGCACCCGTCGGGACGGCGCAGCACCGCGACCGCGCCCACGGTGTACGACGGCGCGCCGGCATGCACCGCCGCACGGCGCAGCGGCGCGGGCAGGTAGCGGAACGCCGCCATCGCCGCTCTGCGCACGAGGTCGAGGCTACGGCCGGCGCTGTTGGTAGCGTCCGGACGTGGCTCGTCCGGTCCGCATCGGCAACTGCTCCGGTTTCTACGGCGACCGGTTCGCGGCGATGCGCGAGATGCTCGAAGGCGGCGACCTCGACGTGCTCACCGGCGACTACCTCGCCGAGCTCACGATGCTGATCCTGTTCCGCAGCCGGCTGAAGGACCCCGGTCGCGGCTACGCGACCACGTTCGTCCGCCAGCTCGACGAGTGCCTCGGCCTCGCCTGGGAGAAGGGCGTCCGCATCGTCGCCAACGCCGGCGGGCTGGCGCCCGCCGCGTGCGCGAACGCGGTCCGGGAGGTCGCGACCCGGCTCGGGTTGCGGGTCAACGTCGCGCACGTCGAAGGCGACGACCTGATGCCCCGGCTCGGCGAGCTGCGCGCGGCCGGCGTCGACTTCGCGAACCTCGACACCGGCGCCGGGCTGGCCGGCGATCCGCTGACCGCCAACGCCTACCTCGGCGGCTGGGGGATCGCGGCCGCGCTGGACGCGGGTGCGCAGGTCGTCGTCACCGGCCGGGTGACCGACGCAGCCCTGGTCATCGGCCCGGCCGCGTGGTGGCACGGCTGGTCGCGCACCGACTACGACGCGCTCGCGGGTGCGCTCGTCGCCGGGCACGTGCTGGAGTGCGGGGCGCAGGCGACCGGCGGCAACTACGCGTTCTTCGACGAGATTCCCGGCCTCGAGCATCTCGGCTTCCCGCTCGCCGAGATCGCCGAGGACGGCACGTCGGTGGTGACCAAGCATCCGTCGAGCGGCGGAGCGGTGACGGTCGGCACGGTCACCGCGCAACTGCTCTATGAGATCGGCCCGCCGCTCTACCTGAACCCGGACGTGGCCGCGGACTTCACCACGATCGAGTTGTCGGACCTCGGCGACGACCGGGTGTCGATCAGCGGCGTCCGCGGGGTCGCGCCGCCCGCGACGACGAAGGTGTGTCTCAATCTCGTCGGCGGCTATCGCAACTCGATGACGTTCCTGCTGACCGGGCTCGACATCGACGCGAAAGCGGCCCTGGTCAGGCGGCAGCTCGACCCGGCTCTCGACGGGGTCCGCGAAGTCGTTTGGACGCTCAGCCGCACCGACGCCGACGACCCGGCCACCAACGAGCAGGCGGTGGCTGCGCTACGGGTCACGGTCAAGGACGCCGACGACAAACGCATCGGCCGCGCGTTCTCCTCGGCGGCGGTCGAGATCGCCCTCGCGTCGTACCCGGGCTGCACGTTGACGTCGCCACCCGGCGACGCGTCGCCGTACGGCGTCTACTGGCCGGCGCTGCTGCCGAACGAGCTGGTGACGCATGTCGTCGTGCTGGAAGACGGCACCCGTCTCGACATCGACGCGGCGCCGGAAGCCGCGCCGCAGGACTGGTTCACCAGCTCGGTGACGCTGTCCAAAGCCCGCAGCGGAGGCGGGACGCTGCACGCACCGCTGGGCCTGCTGGTCGGCGCGCGCAGCGGCGACAAGGGCGGCAACGCGAACGTCGGGGTGTGGGCGCGCACCGACGACGTGTTCGGGTGGCTGGCCGGCGGGCTCACCGTCGAGCGGTTCAAGGAGTTGCTGCCCGAGACCGCGGCGTACCAGGTCGACCGCTACGACTTGCCGAACCTGCGCGCGTTGAACTTCGTCGTCCACGGCATGCTCGGCGAGGGGGTCGCGGCCGGGACCCGTCAGGATCCGCAGGCCAAGGGCCTCGGTGAGTGGCTGCGGGCCCGGCACGTGACGATCCCGGCGTACCTGATGGAGGACGGCTCGTGACGACAGACGTGTGGTCGACACCGGAACGCCTCGCGTTGCGGTCACTGGCGCGGGACTTCACGGCGCGCGAGGTCGTACCGCATCTCGACGAGTGGGAAGCGGCGGGCGAGCTGCCGCGGTCGTTGCACGAGAAGGCCGCTGCCGCCGGACTGCTGGGCGTGGCGTTCCCGGAGTCGGCGGGCGGCCAGGGCGGCAACGCGATCGACGCCGCGATCGTCTCCGAGGAGATCCTCTACACCGGTGGGTCGTCCGGGCTGCTGGCGTCGCTGTTCACCCACGGCATCGCGCTTCCGCACATCGTCGGGTCCGGCAACGCCGATCTCGTCGACCGCTATGCGAAGCCCACACTGGCCGGCCAACTGATCGGTTCGCTCGCGGTCACCGAGCCGGACGCCGGCAGCGACGTCGCGGGGGTGCGGACGCGCGCGGTGCGCGACGGCGACGCCTATGTCGTCAACGGCGCGAAGACGTTCATCACCAGCTCCACCCGGGCGGACTTCGTGACCACGCTGGTGCGCACCGGAGACGATCCGCACCACGGCTTGTCGCTGCTCGTCGTCGACACGTCCGCTCCCGGGTTCTCCGTCGTACGACGGCTGGACAAGATGGGCTGGCTGTGCAGCGACACGGGCGAGCTCGCGTACGTCGACGTGCGGGTCCCGGCGGCGAATCTGATCGGCACCGAAGGCAGCGCGTTCGCGCAGGTCGCGCGCAACTTCGCGAGCGAACGACTCGGTCTGGCGACCCACGGGTACGGCGTCGCGTCGCGGGCGCTCGATCTGACGATCGACTGGGTGCGCAACCGCACTGCGTTCGGAAAACCGTTGATCGGCAAGCAAGTCGTGCGGCACAAGCTGGTCGAGATGAAGCGTGCGGTCGAGGTCTCGCGGGTCTACGCGCATCACGTAATCGAGCGTCATGCCGCGGGCGAGCAACTGTTCGCGGAAGCGGCGTTGGCGAAGAACCAGTGCGTGGCCGCGTGCGAGTTCGTCGTCAACGAGGCCGTGCAGCTGCACGGCGGTGCCGGCTACATGCGCGGCACCGAGGTCGAGCGGCACTACCGCGACGCGCGCATCCTCGGCATCGGCGGCGGCGCGACCGAGGTGATGAACGACCTCATCGCGAAGGCGCTGGGTTGGTGACGCTGAGCACCGGCGTGGCGTGGTCGAGGAATCTCTTGCGCTGGCCGTAACCGGGGATCGGAAGGCGTACGTCGACCACCGGCTGCGTCGCCGCGTGCAACGCTTTGAACGCGAGGTCGTAAACGCGGGCGCCGATAAGGACGATCCGATCCGGGCGCAGTCGCGCGCAGCGGTCGACGAGTTGCGGCACCAGCGGGCGCAACACGTTCGGGTCAGCGAACGGGTCCGGTGAGAGGTCGATGAGGAAATAGCCCTCAGTCCGTAGTGCGTCGAGCCACGGCCGCTTGTCACGCGTCGGCTTCGTCCCGAACGTCGCCTCGATCACGTGCCGGAACAACGAGTCCTGCACGTCGACGTCGAGGAAGTAGAAGTACCGGTCGAGCGCGCTGGGCGGCGCTTCCACGACGAGCAGGGTCCGCACATGCGCGGGCTTGAACGCGGCGGCCGCGCGTTCCCGACGCCGCCGCGCCTCGGCATGACTAGTCGCCACACCGTCATCATTGCCACCCAACCCGAACGGAAGCCCGTGTTATGCGTCGGGCCCTTCGAGAGTCAGAATCTCGCCCATCGCGCTCGGGCTGTGGGCGGGCATAGCCGGCGGGAGTGAAAGGGCCACGAGTTGTGTTGCTACTTCGAGTCGAGAACGCTTTGCTGCTCGCCGTTACGCGGTCCCGAGCGCGTCCGTGATGCGAAGCCGTGGCGCTTGAGCCACCAGCCACTCGAGGTGCTGCCGGAATCGAGCGAAGTTGCCGCCCAATTCGAACCGGCCATTCACGATTCGACGCTGGAACTCTCCCGGGTCACCGAGACTCTTCCAGTCATCCTCATCGGCGAGGGCCACCAGTACCGGTCTGCGTTGCTCGACAAAGTCAGCATCAGGGAAGGACAAATCATCCGATCGCACCGAAGACACCGACCTCAGCGGCACTCCTGCGGCGGCGAACTCCAGAGCGAACCAAACGCTCCCGCCTTCTTCCCGTACGCCAAGGAGCACCGTGCCCGCGAAAGGAGCGGTACATCCGTCTAGCCCGATCAATTTAGGTGGGACGGGCTTCATAGTGCCTCGGCACCAAATACAACGGCGTCCAACTCCGCTGTGACCTCCGCTCCGCGTCTTTCGAACACCTCCGCGCAGCAGCCCAAGATGTCCGCGAACGTGTCGGGTGAGTTGCCGAGGTAGTTCCAAAGGCCGGCTCCCATCAGCGGCACGCCATTGACGGCCCAGTCCACTTTCGCATCCAACCAGTAGCGCGATGGCGGCCAGGCGTAGTCACCGAGAATCCCGTTTGGGTTATGCGGAAACGCCACTCGGGCGTTGACGCGGCTCGGGTGTCGCAGCGCATGGACCGTCAAGATGCGTGTCTTGATCGCCTTGCATGTGTCGTAGTTTGGCTGCGGCGTCTTGATCTCGATGAAGTTCTCGACACGTTTGTCGTCCACGAAGAACACATCGGACTTGAAGGACTTCGTCCTTCTTTCTTCGCCTGGAGAGGCCGCGGCGATGGCCGCCCTTATGCGCCGCAGCTCAGCAGGTGTATCGGGCGACGCATGACCTGTGCCCCGGTAGTTGTCAACTATGGAATCGATGAGCGCCAGTACGGAGACGGGCAACTCGCCCTCCACCTTGTACTCCAGTTCGCCATTCCCGTACGCATGCCGCGTGAGGTCGCGGGCGATGTAGTTGTACGTCGTACCGATGCTCGCGCTGTACGACCGCTCCACCATGGACAGCAGTTTGATTTGAGGGAAGAGCATCTTCGCAAAAGGGGACGCCGTGCCGTTGCCCGTCGAGGCGATCTCTGATCCGTAGAAGAGGTTCGCCTTCTCGCGGACACGGAGGAGGACATTGTCCACGGTATTGTCGAGGTGCGCCGTGATGGATCGCTGCAGTCCGGTGTCCATGGACTAGCGCCCCCACGCGATCGTCAAGAGCGCTCGGCCGAGTGCGGCAGCTAGGCGAACCGGCACGGCGTTCCCGATCTGAGCGTAAGCCGATCCTTTAGTGCCGGCGAAGACATACTCGTCTGGGAAGTCCTGGAGCCGCGCGTACTCGCGAACCGACAACGGCCGAGGAAAGTCAGGGTGGCAGAAACCAGTGGCAAGGTGCTGCGGCTGCGTTTGCAGTGTCGGGGCGGGTCGATCCCAAGCAAGCCGCCGCCAATATCCCATCTTCCCGCCACCAGAGGAGATAGCTCCGCCCATCATCCGCTCCAGGAAGCCCGGCGGGAACTCATCCGGGTGATCGCGCACGTAGGTCCAATTCGCGCCCGGTGGGACCAGCTTCCAAGTCTCTGTGCGAGCCTCGCTGTAGGTGAAGACAGAGTCAGGCGACGGTGGCTGATTCGCCAGATCACCGATGGCGTCGCGCAGCGTCCGCCATGGTTGGACTCCCGAGTGCGATGCGAATCGGTGATGCGTGGGCGGGACCAAGCGTGATGGCGTCAACTGCTCGCCAGTTTCCTTGCGGAAACGGCCCGCCCCGAACTCCTTATCCCGGCTGCCCATAACGATCACGCGCCACCGACTCTGAGCAGTCCCATAGTCAGCAGCATTCAGGAGACCGTAGACGACCTCGTAACCCAATGCCTTGAAGCGAGGAAGGACCACCTGCTGAAAAACGCTACCCAAGTGCTCGTCTGGATCTGCCGGCACAAGCCGCTTTCGCTCGGCTTCGATGCGCTCGCGGTAGGTCCGGTGCTTGAGAGCGACGGAGAGAAGGCCTCTCACATTTTCGAAGAGAAAGAACCGAGGCTGAATTGTCTTGACCATCTGCAGGTAGTTGGCTAAAACCTGGCCACGCTCTTCGTGCACGGAGCGCCTAAGCCCTGCCGTGCTGAAAGCCTGGCAGGGCGGTCCGCCAGAAAGAAGGAATGGTTCGCCTACAGCCAATCCGGTTGCGGCGAGAATTTCTCGCGGCTGGACGTCTCGGATGTCGCCCCAGAAGTGAGCGTCAGTATCCGAGTGATTCTTGCGCAGGGTTTCTTGAGCGTCAGGGTCTGACTCCACCCATGCCCGGAACTTCAGTCGGCCATCGGCTGCCTGCGACAAGCCGAGGTCAAGACCTCCAGCGCCGCTGAAGAGCGAAACAGCATCCATCCTGGGGATCTTGCGGGTCTGATCCACAGCCTCCGGGTGCACGTCCTTCAGCCTGCCAGCCGCCGGCGACATCCGCTACGTTCGACACGGGCTGTGCGCGACAAGGTGGCACCGAGGTAGCCGCGCGCTTGTGTCGCCACACGCCAGCCTCTTCGAAATATCGCCAGCAGAAGTCGTACGTAGTCAAGCAACGGCGCGGACAGGGCGCTCACGCTGGACCGCTGAGCAGAGGGGTTCTTAACGACAGACAACATCGTCGAGTCGGTCGTGCCGTCGTTGCTCCACCACTGGATGTGGTGCAGGTCGTTGGGTGGCCGTCGGCAGCGCGGGAACGCGCGTCGCCCGCCATCACGGGCCCAAGCCGAGCGTCGTTGGCCGACCGACCACGTTCGGGTGGCAGACCCGAGCCGAAGCACGTCACCGTCAGCGTCGATGACTATAGGAAGGAGCTTGGCGTCGCACGCGAGCCGTCGCGCCGTATCTGGTGGTGCCGGCAATCCGGAGTCCAACCTTCCCCAACTGACGGTGCTGTCACGGTCGTGACGGTGGGTTTCGCGCGCGTCCGCGATCGCCAGCCATCGCGTCTGCACCGCCCGAAGCACCGTCTCGACATCGAACAATTCACTCGGTCCGACGAGCAGCGACGGATCGGCCAGGTCCGTAGGGTCCAGCGCGGCAAGCCGGTCCAGCGCAGCGCGCAGTTCACCCACGACCGCCGGAACGTCCGACAACACGACTCGCACTCCTCCCGACACAGGCGGTCGAGCCGCGTGTCAGAAGGCGTCGGCGACAGGTCAACGGTCGATATGCGACTCGAACAGGTGTTCGACACCATCGGCCCTCAGAACCAGATGTCAAGCCGTCCACCGTTCTACTTCTTGACCGCGTAACGGATGTGCGTCGCGTACGGCGAACTGAAGGTCTTGACCACTTCGAGGTCGATGTCGCGGTCGAACCCGTCGAACAATCGCTTGCCGGCACCGAGGATCACCGGCGCGGTCGACAGGACGAGCTCGTCCACCCGATCGGCGGCGAGTGCTTGGCGGATCACGTCGGCGCCGCCGCCGATCGCGACGTCCTTGCCGCCGGCGAGCTCGGTCGCCTGCGCCAGTGCGCTGTCGAGCCCGGAGACGAACCTGAAGCCTGCCGACGCCGGCGGTTGGTCCTCGGTCCGGTGGGTGAGGACGCAGAGCGGGCCGGGGAACGGATTCGTGCCGCCCCACGCGCCGGCAGCGTCGTACATGCCGCGCCCGACGATTCCGGCGCCGAAGCTCGCGACGAGCTCGTCGTAGAACTCCTTGTCCGGGCCGTGCATCGCGAAGTCGTGGCCGCCGGCGTAGGTCCACGGCCCGCCCATCACCCAGTAGTGCAGCCGCTCGCCGCCTTTTCCGAGGCCGTACTCCGGCCCGTCGTCGGGTCCGGTGACGAACCCGTCGACCGACGTGGTGATCGATGCGACGACCTTGCTCATCGTTGCTCCTCCGATTGGTGTCGATAGGAGAGACGACGCCTAGCCAGCGAACTCATCGTCAACGGACGAGCAGGATCACCAGCACGACGAGCGCGACGGCGGCGACGACCGGCCACACCGGGACGAATTCGAGCTTCCGGCGTTGGTTCCGCTCGGCGCGGGCCGGGCTCGGCAGGTGATCCACGCGCCACTCCTGCCCGACTTTCCGCGGGGTCAACCCGACCCGCTACGACGCCGCGCAGCCGATGCATGTCTGGGCGACCGGCCGGGCTTGCAACCGTTCCGCCCCGATGGGACGGCCACAGCCGGCGCAGGTCCCGAAACTTCCAGCGGCCAGGCGGTCGAAGGCGCTTTCGATCTCGGCGGGGTGCGCCTCCGCCTGCGCCATCAGTGCTTTCGTCCGCGACCGCTCGTAGGCGATCGTGGCGCCTTCCGGATCGTGCTCGTCGTCGGTCGCGACGTCCGCCGCGGCCGCGACGACGTCGTCGAGGTCCCGCCGCAACTGTTCGTACTGTGCCCGCGTCGCCGCCCGGTCACGGCGCAGCGCCGCCTCGATTCCGGTCGTGTCCATCGTTGCCCTCAGCCGGCGGGGCGCGCGAGCCCGTCGACGACAACCGCGCCTGGCAACCGCGCGAGCAACTCCCCCGCCAGCACGAGCTTCGATCGCCGTACGCCGGACCCGATCACCACATCACCGGCCGCGACCACCAACGGGTCGATGAGCACCGGCCACTGCGGCGGCAGGCCGGGCGGGGTGATCCCGCCGTACTCCATGCCGGTCAGCGCCACTGCGTCGTCCATCGGGGCGAACGACGCCTTGCGCGCGTCGAGGTGCCGCCGTACGACGCCGTTGACGTCGGCGCGCGTCGTAGCCAACACCACGCAGGCGGCATACCGCACGTCTTCGCCGCGACGAGCCGCGATGACGACGCAGTTGGCGGAGACGTCGAGGCCGACCTCGTAGCGCTCGCAGAACGCGACCGTATCCGCGAGGTCGGGGTCGATCGCCGCTACCTCGACCGCCGCGGCGTGCGGCCACGACGACAGGAATCCGGCGACCGGGGGCGCCAGCAGGTCGGGTCGGTCGAGGGCAGGGACCGATTCGAGGATGCCGAGGCTCAGGGTCAGCTCGCCGTCGTCGCGGCTTCGGGAATGGTCACGACCGGGTCGTCGGTGCCGCCGAGACCCCGGCCGGCGAGCAGGTCGACCATCTCCTCGCACCAGAACGCGAGCCCGCAGAACTGGTACGTGAAGAAACCCTTCGACAGCGCCGGGCTGTTCTTCTCGAACACGACGTGGCCGGCGACCTGGAGCGCCCAGGAGGCCAGGAACATCGGGACGCCGACCTTCGGCTTGCCGAACAGCAGCGGCATCGAGAACGCGACACCGGGGATGCCGACGATGTGCGTGGCGCGGACGCCCTTGGTCGTGTGCTGCGACCGGTAATAGGCCATCTTGGCTTCGAACGGCGCGTCGCGCGCCGGCGGCTCCACCGTGCCGCGCTGCCCTGGGGTGAGATCCATGGGTCCGATTGTGCACCAGCCCCGGGCGGCCTACCCGAGCATCGCCAAACGCAGCCGCCGATCCCTCCTAGAGGCCCGCTGACCAGACCGTGAAGTCCTGCGGGAAGCGCAGCCAGTCGATCGCCGGCTGGGTGGCGGGCCGGTCCGCGGTGGGGTACGGGTCGTCGGCGTCGCCGGCCGGCATCGCGCGCTCGAGCGCGATCGTCGTACACGCCGGGCAGGCCGCGGCGCGCGCCTCGTCGGGCGTCGGCGCGCCCATCCATTCCATCCACGGGAAGTGGTAGCGCGGCCGCTCCTGGCGGCAGATCACCTCGCCGTCGGCGTCGACGGCGTGCACAGGTCCCCTGGGCGCGACACCTCCGCCGAGCATGGCAATCTCGTCGGTCCCCACGACGTACATGCCCGCTCAACGACGGCGCCGGCGAACAGTTGCGCCTGACCGCCGACGATTCACCCGTACGGCGGACAGTCGTAGATCTTGTTGGCGTCGATCGGGTCGATGTAGACGTCGCCGTCGGGCGCGATCACGATGTTCGGGCTGCTCGGTCCGGGATACGAGCCGGCCAGCGACCGGAGCACCGGGCACACGATTGCGTCGACCGGCCCGAAGACGACGTCGAGGAGGTCGTCGACGACCGGGGCCGGAGTGGTCACCTCGGTGGCCGCTAGGCAGACCAAACCGGTGTCGCTTCCGTCGCTGAAGTGGACGTCCTCGCACAACGACACGAAGTCACCCGGGATGGCGGTGTAGGCCAGCTGCTCGACTCCTGCTTGAGCGCCCTGGGCACCCGGGAACGCGTGCTGGGTCCCCGGATAGGTGTTGCCGTTCACCCGGATGTCACAGGTGACCGTCGCGCCGATCGGCCGGCCCGCCGAGTCCCGGGTCACCGACGCATCACCGATGACTCCCGTGTACGAGACGCCGGTCAGGAAGCGGACGTCGGAGCTATCGGCGAGGAAGAAGCAGCCACCGGTGGCCGTGTCTCCGCCACTGGTCGCCTGCGCGGAGCTGAATCGCGCCGCCTGAACCGTCGCGTGGTGGAGGACGGGCTTGGCGTTCGCCGCCGGTACGACGATCGCCGACGCCCCGATCGCAGCCGCGAGTACGAAGATCCTCTTCATGCCTGCACTACTCGCCGACCGGGCGACCGCTTACGTTCGAAATGCGGCTCAGCCGGTACGGCGGACGACGTAGTCGCACAGCCACGACAGCGCGGCCTTCGCCGGCACGTCGGGCAGCGGGCCGAGCGTCTCGCGAGCCTCGTCGGCCCACTGCTGTACGACGGCCCGCGCCTCGGCCATGACCGGATGAGCGCGCAGCGCCGTCACCGCCTCCGCGAGCCGCGCGTCCTCCGACAGGTCGCCGCCGAGCAACGCCAGCAACTCCGCGTCGGCGGGGTTGTCGCGCCGGCGCAGCAGCAGTACCGGCAGCGTCGGCACTCCCTCACGCAGGTCGGTCCCCGGCGTCTTCCCGGACGCGGCCGAGTCGGACGCGACGTCGAGCAGGTCGTCGGACAGCTGGAACGCGACACCGATCCGCTCGCCGAACCTGGTCAGCACCTCACGCGCGGTTTCGTCGGCGCCGGACAGCATCGCGCCGAACCGGCCGGAGGTACCGATGAGCGATCCGGTCTTGTCGCCCACCACCCGCAGGTAGTGATCCACCGGATCGACGCCGCTCTCGGGACCGACCGTCTCGCGGATCTGCCCCTGCACCAGCCGCTCGAACGTCCGCGCCTGCAGCCGCACCGCCTCCGGTCCCAGGTCGGCCAGGATGTCGGAGGCACGCGCGAACAGGAAGTCGCCGGTGAGGATCGCGACAGTGTTGCCCCACCGGGAGTTGGCCGACGGCGCACCCCGCCGCAGCAACGCCTCGTCCATCACGTCGTCGTGGTACAGCGTCGCGAGGTGCGTCAGCTCCACGACGACGGCCGCCGGTACGACGCCCGGAGCGGAGGCGTCACCGAACTGCGCGGCCAGCAGCACGACGAGCGGGCGGAATCGCTTGCCGCCGGCGGCGAGCAGGTGCGCCGACGTTTCGGTGACGAACGGGTAGTCGCTCTTCACCGACTCGCGAAGCAGCGCCTCGACCGCGTCCAGCCCCGCCCGGATCGACGACTCGAGCGCCGGGTCGTCGAAGTCGAAGCCCGTCGTACTCATCTCAAGAACGGAACGGCGTGGTTGGCGAGGTCGAGCACCGGCTGCGGGAACACCCCGAGGACGAGCGTCGCGGCGACCGCGACCGACAGCGCGCCGGCGCTCATGCCGCCGGGCGCGACGACGACCGGACCGTCCGCGACCGGCTCGGCGAAGAACATCATCACGATGACCCGCACGTAGAAGAACGCCGCCATCGCGCTGGCGATCGCGCCGACCACGACGAGCGGCGTGGCGCCCCCGGCGACCGCCGCCGAGAAGACCGCGAACTTGCCGGTGAAGCCGGACGTCAGCGGGATGCCGGCGAGCGCCAGCAGGAAGAACGCGAAGATGCCGCCGAGCAGCGGCGACCGCCGGCCGAGACCCGCCCACCGCGAGAGGTGCGTCGCCTCGCCGTCCGGGTCGCGGACCAGCGTGAGGATGCCGAACGCGCCGACCGTCGTCAGTCCGTAGGTCAGCAGGTAGAACAGCGAGCCGGACAGGCCGGAACGGTTCAGCGCGATCACGCCGACGAGGATGAACCCGGCGTGCGCGACCGACGAGTAGGCGAGCATCCGCTTCACGTCGGTCTGCGTGACCGCGAACACCGAGCCGACGAGCATCGTCAGGATCGCGATGCCCCACGCGACCGGCCGCCAGTCCCAGCCGAGCCCGCCGAACGCGACGTAGAAGACCCGGAGCAGCGCGCCGAACGCGGCGACCTTCGTCGCCGCGGCCATGAACGCGGTGACCGGCGTCGGCGCGCCCTGGTAGACGTCCGGGACCCACGAATGGAACGGCGCCGCGCCGATCTTGAACAGCAAGCCGACCGCGAGCAGGCCGAGCCCGAGGACCAGCAGGGTGTCCCCGTGCCGCCCGGTCGCCGCCGCGTCGTGAATCGCGCCGAGCGAGACGCTGCCGGCGTACCCGTAGAGCAGCGCGAGCCCGTAGAGGAAGAACGCCGACGAGAACGCGCCGAGCAGGAAGTACTTGACCGCCGCCTCCTGCGACAGCAGCCGCCGGCGGCGGGCCAGACCGCAGAGCAGGTAGAGCGGCAGCGACAGCACCTCGAGGGCGACGAACAGCATCAGCAGGTCGTTGGCGGCGGGGAACAGATCCATCCCGGCGACGGCGAACATCAGCAGCGGGAAGATCTCGGTCTGCGCCCGGCCGAACCCGGCGGCCCGCCGTTCGTCGGCCGAGCCGGGTACGGCGGAGGCCTGCGCGACGAACGCGCCGCCGCCGACTTCCGGGGAGCGGTCGGCGATGAGCAGCACGCTCGCCAGCGAGACGAGGGCGACCGTCGCCTGGATGAACAGCGCCGGCCCGTCGACGGCGATCGCGTCGCCCGCGGTCACGACATGCGTGTGCGCGATTGCGCAGACCGCGACGAACGAGCCGACCAGACCGAGGATGGCGACGCCGACCTGGATCGGCCAGCGCAGGGCGCGCGGCGCGAACGCGTCGACGAGCACGCCCACGACGGCCGCGATCGACACGATGAGGATCGGCGACAGCGCGACGTAGTCGATCGACGGCGCGGTGAAGTCCGCAGCGGCCATCCCAAATCCGGCAAGGGCGGTCACGGAGTGCCTCCGAGGGTCGCCGGCACCGAGGGCGCCGGATCGTGGGACCGCACGTTGGTGAACGTGTGCTTCACCGCCGGGTTGATCGCGTCGAGCAGCGGCTTCGGGTAGA
>Ga0070659_100000292_pt1 | contig 39270 bp, 37 predicted proteins | sample KBSC23metaG_FD_64666 | JGI IMG/M metagenome (GOLD analysis project Ga0070659, IMG submission 64666) | Corn rhizosphere microbial communities from Kellogg Biological Station, Michigan, USA - KBS C2-3 metaG | ecosystem: Host-associated > Plants > Roots > Rhizosphere > Soil ... | reverse complement strand
CCTGCTTCTACTGCAGGGCGGGTAAGTATGATACGTTTAACTTCTTTATTTTTTAAAGAACGTACGGCCAGCGCAACAGCAGTATAGGTTTTACCAGTACCCGCGGGGCCAATGGCGAATACGATATCGTTAGTGGCAATGGTATCGACCATGCGGCGCTGGTTGGCGGTGCGGGCCTTTACCATAATGCCGTTCGGGCCGAAAACGATCACCTCGCCGGTGGTTGATTTATCGCCCGGGGTATCAGGTTCCGATTCCTGTATGCTTGAACCCAGGATGCGCGACAGATCGTTACTGTTCAGGCTGTCGAACTTTTCAACGTGCTGAATGAGCTTGTTCAGCTTGTCTTTAAACAGGTTGATCTCGTTTTCGTCGCCCAGTATTTTCACATCGCTGCCACGTGCAACTATTTTTAGCTTGGGATATTGTTTCTTAATGATCTCGAAATGATCGTTGTTGGCGCCCCACAATACAGCGGGGTTAATGTTTTCTATAGTTAGTTTTAGTTCGTTCAAGCTATGGTTTTTTAAAAATGCAGTTTTTTATGGATTAAATTTGAATATTTGCACGCTGATTTATTGCATTACAAGATTAGTAAATATATTTTTAAAAATTAATGGCAATTATAACTTTAACTACTGACCTGGGCGATAAAGATATTTATCAGGCCGCGCTTAAAGGTAGTATTTTAAAGTTAATGCCAACGGTAAACATTATTGATATTACCCACTCTGTTGCTGTTTTTAACGTGCAGCAGGCTGCCTTTATTTTAAAGAACAGTTTCCATTACTTTCCCGACGATACGGTACACCTTATCGGGATAGATACCGTTTTTAGCGAGCATACCCGCTACCTGGCCGTACGCTATAAAAACCACTACTTTGTTGGGGCAGATAACGGTATTTTCTCCCTGATGTTTAACTCCCCCGCCCAGGAAATGGTGGAGATAAATATTATGCAGGACCTTAAATTTCTGCACTTTCCGCTGGCCGATATTTTTGTGAAGGCGGCCTGCCACCTGGCCGGTGGCGGCGCGCTGACGGAGATAGGCATCCCGGTAACGGAGTTTGAGAAAAAAATGAACCTGCAGCCCGTGGTGGAGAAGAACCTGATAAAAGGCAGCGTGATCTATATCGATTCGTTCCAGAACGTGATCACCAATGTAACCAAGGAGTTTTTCAGCAAGGTGCAAAACAACCGCCGCTTTGTGCTATCGTTTAAACGGAACGAAACCATTACCCATTTGAGCTGGCATTATAATGAAGTACCTGAGGGCGAAAAACTTTGCATGTTCGGAATCAGCGATCATTTGGAAATTGCTATAAACAAAGGGAACGCGAGCGGGTTATTAGGTTTGAACCTGGGCGATAGTGTAATTATCGATTTCCAGTAAAAACTTTAACCCAAATGAAATTATTGATATTATGCCTGTTTATAACAGCACCCTTTACGGCCGTTTTCGCTATCCCTAACGATTCGCTGGCTTACCAAATGCAGCGAACACGAATAAACAACATGCTGGAACAGCGGAGCGAAAAGTTTAGCCAGTATACCAAAAGCCTTGACGAACATACCGGCATATTTGGCTGGCAAACCAAAAAAGACATTAAGCGCTCGGGCGAAATACTGATGGACATTGTGCGTACCGATAATGATATTTTTAAAGAATTGAAAGTGTTGTTCGATTATAAAAACTTCCAGCAAACGCAGGTGCAACAGCAATCGCACGAGTCGGAAAGCCAAATAACGGGCTATATGCTCACCATTAATAAGTTGAGGCAGCAAAACGACGCGCTTATAAAACAGCAAAAACAACAGGAAGCTGATTTTGAGGGCCGGCAAACCAATATGCTCATTGTTATTGTATTGCTCCTGTTTACATCGGTTTATTTGTTTACTAAACGAAACCGCACCCCCAAAAGAAGATAATTTGTAAAAAATAAAGTAATTTGATCCGGCATTCGTCTACCATCCAAATAGCAGCCGGATAAGTGCTCATTGCTGTGTCAATTTTTATTTTTCCGGTACGTTACCAATAGCAGGTAAGTATTACTGTCTATTTTTGTTATCTTTCAAACATTAAAGAGCGTATAGAATAAATGGCCAGAGGAAATTTCAATAGCGGCGGGATAGGTAAAGCGGACATCCCAAAGGCAAAACTGAATAAAGAGAATTTACAAAAATTTGGCAAGCTGCTTTCCTACGTAAAACCTTACCGGGGCAAATTTATTGCCGGCTTTGTTTTTTTGGTGATAGCGAGCTTAACACAACTGGCATTTCCGGCATTTTTAACCGCCTTGCTCGATGCTACACAGGGGCGTTATAACGCTATTATTCCCAAGCAATTCAGAAGTTTAATGTATGTAGGCCTCGGGGCTATGTGCATACAACTGATTGGCGCTATTGTATCGTTTTTCAGGGTGACGTTTTTTGTACAGGTTTCTGAAAGATCGATAGCTGATATTCGGCGTGATACATTTTTTAAGCTGATCACCCTGGACATGAACTTCTTTTCGAACCGTAGGGTTGGCGAGTTGAACAGCCGCATCAGTTCGGACCTGTCGCAGATACAAAGCGCTATTACCAGCACCTTTGCCGAAATGATAAGGCAAAGCATCATCATTGTGGGCGGCATTACATTTTTGTTTATCCTCTCGCCCAGGCTAACATCGGTAATCCTGCTATCTATCCCTATATTGATCTTTACAACTAAATATTTCAGCAAGTTTATCAGGAAGCTGTCGCGCGATACGCAGGATAAGCTGGCAGAATCAAACACCATTGTTGAAGAAACACTACAAGGCATATCAAATGTAAAGGCATTTGTGAACGAGGCCTACGAAGCCAAACGGTATATTACCGTGGTGAAAGATGTAGTGCGGTTATCTATCAAAGGCTCAAGGTTTAGTGGCTTGTTCTCGTCGTTCATCACTTTTGTTATGTTCGGCAGTATTTTTTGTATGATATGGTATGGCGCATCCATGATAGGTACACCGGGCAGCAACTTCCATTTTGCCGAGTTATTTGGCTTTATATTATATGCCGCATTTGTTTCGGCAGCGATGGGCGGCTTGCCGGAATCGTATGCCTCGGTGCAAAAAGCGATGGGCGCGAGCGAGCGTGTATTGGAGATACTTGATGAAAAAGGTGAAAATATATCCATCCACGAAAGTAAGAACGCGATAAAAGAAAAAATTTACGGCAACCTGGAGTTTAAAAATGTGCAATTCCACTACCCTTCGCGGGAAGAGGTTGAGGTGCTGAAAGATATCTCATTCGAGGCAAAGGCCGGACAGCGGGTGGCTATAGTCGGGCCGAGCGGTTCGGGTAAATCAACCACGGCGGCTTTGATATTGCAATTTTACCATCCGCAAAGTGGTGAACTATTGTTTGATGGTAAACCGGCATCGGAATATGAGCTGACGGATATACGTAACCAGGTAGCCGTTGTACCCCAGGATGTAATGTTGTTTGGCGGCAGCATTCGCGAGAATATTGCTTACGGCAAATTGAGCGCTACCGAAGATGAAATTATGCAAGCGGCCAAACAGGCTAATGCGCACGAATTTATCAGCGGTTTCCCCGAAGCTTATGATACCATTGTTGGTGAGCGCGGCGTTAAACTTTCGGGCGGGCAAAGGCAGCGCATAGCTATAGCGAGGGCCCTGTTAAAGAACCCGGCTATACTGATACTGGATGAGGCGACATCATCGCTGGATTCAGAGTCGGAACGCCTGGTGCAGGAGGCTTTGGAGGTGCTGATGAAGAACAGAACATCGATCATCATAGCGCACCGGTTGTCGACCATACGCGAGGCCGACCAGATCATTGTATTAGAGAAAGGCGAAATTATTGAAAGAGGCAGCCATGATGAACTGGTGAAAAATGAAGGCGGGTTGTATAAGTATTTAAGCAGTTTGCAATACGTAACAGAAGGTTAATATGCAAATGTGCGTATGAGTAAATGTGCAACTGACACTATAGAAATTTGGGAAAGTGCCAATAAAATTGTATATTGTAGGGTTGGGAATTAATGAACAGGCCGGTACTGGGTGATGTGAAATATACCTACTTTTACCTACCAACCTTTTTAAGTAGTTGGAGGATTGATTCCTGTCTGCCAACAGGCAGGGACTGAATGATTGAATGTTTCCGCAAGGCGCATGGAGCAAAACGCAAAGCGGAATAAGATAGTTAATTACGAATTTATAATGGTGGGGGTGAAATATACCGACTTTTACCTACCTTTTCTTACCAATACCTACCTTTTTGGGATTTTTAATTGCCATTTTCGTGATTACACATTTACTCATCTGCATATTCGACGGTCGCCGGTAGCCGCCCGTGCCACCAGGTGGAGAGTGTTGAGCCGGTGATGTTCATGAGCGGGCCGAAGATGGCGGGTGCGAGGCCGATGGTAGTCACCCCTCCCATCAGGAATGCCAGGCCGGATGCGAGGCCGCTGTTCTGCATACCTACTTCGAGAGATATGGTGCGGCAGTCGGACTCGGGAAAGCGCAGCAGGCGGCTAAACCAATAGCCCAGCGTAAAGCCCAGCGTATTGTGGATAAAGACCGCCAGTATAAGCAGCATGCCTACTTTAAGCAGGCTATCGCGCCCGGCGGCGATGATCACGACGAGGATAAGCGCGATACCTAACATGGAGATAGAGGGCATGATACTGTCGAGCCATTTTAGTTTGCCGCGCAATAACAAGTGGAACAGCAGCCCCGCCAGGATGGGAAAGATGACCACATTGGCGGTATCCCAGGCCATCTTACTAAAATCGACAGGTACCAGGCGGCCGGCAAGCAGGTGCATGAGCAATGGCGTAAATATGGGCGCTAACAGGGTTGAAACCGTGGTAACGGCGATAGACAGTGCCAGGTTGGCCCTCGCCAGGTAAGACATGACGTTGGATGCCAAACCGCTTGGGCAGCATCCCACCAAAATAATACCGGCGGCGATCTCTTTAGGGAAGCTGAACACGCTGACCAATGCAAAACCGATAAGCGGCATTACCGTATAGTGGCAAACCACGCCCACGAGTATCTTTTTGGGCATTTTAAGTACGGCGGAAAGCTCCTTAAGGCTAAGCTCACTGCCCATACCAAACATGATGACCTGTAGCAGCGGGATGATGAGTTTAGTTAACTTGAAGCCGCCTACGCTGATAAAATATTGCGGGTAATACATGGTAAAGGCCACGGTGCCAAATATAGCCAGCGGAAACGCGAAGCCTTTAAGCCCGGGCTGCATACGAAAAACAAGCGCCAGCGACATAAAGCTGAGCATTAATAGCCAGCCTTGTGCCTGCGGCATATTGAGGCAAAGTGCAATAATGTAGCCTATAATGAGCGCGAGCGCAGGGATATAATGCCAGACTTTGGTTTTAGCCATACGGGTTATTCAAGATCGGGATACCGAGTTCTGTTCTTTGTTTTTTTGGAAGTTTGGAAGCCACCAGCAGATACGACTGCCGGGCGTAACGCTCCCACTCTTTATGGCTCAGCAGGCTAATATCATTAAGCTTTACCCAATGGTAACGGCCAATGTAATCGGCTATGCTAAAACCATCGCGGGCAATAAGTTCTTCAAACTGGTCGGGCGGAACTTTGAAGGTTGCAGATGGCGGTACAGCATCGGGCGCCGTAACCAGGAACATTTTGTCGCCTATGTTAAAGCAAAGGTGATTTTCCCATTTGATATCTTTAGTGACGCCGGGAAAGCTGTCGCAAATGGTTTCAAGGTCTTCTATGGTCATGGTATAACAAATCTAATCATTATGGTGATAAGATGCTATCGCAAAATAAGCCACCAACCTGCCGTAGTTAAGAGCGAGAGGATGATGCCGATACCGATGATGAGGTTAGATAGTTTGGGATTAAGGCCATATTCGTCAGCTACAACGGCTGATGTGAGCAGCGTAGGCATAGCGGCTTCGAAAATACTGATCTGCGGGATGATGCCTTTATATCCCAACGAGAAGAAGATGAGCAATACCAGCGCCGGTGCCAGGATGAGCTTGTATAGTAAGGCAGCCGATATGGTTTTAAGCTCAGCGCGCCAGCCTTTAAACTGCAGCTGCAAACCTATGGAGAATAAGGCCAGCGGCCCTACCGTGGCGGCCAGCTTATCTACAAATAGCGCGGCCGGTTTAATATCAATAAGATGCGGAATGATGAGCGCCGCCATACAGCCCAAAAACGGCGGAAAGCGTAATACCCGCTTTAAAACCACGCCTACAGATAGAGCTTGCCTTTGCGAGGCGTTAATGGCGGTAACCACCCCTGCTGTGGACAGGATTAGGAAGGTGATCTGATCGCAGATGATGGCGATACTGATATATTGTTCGCCAAAATAGGCGGCGATAAGCGGGAAGCCCACAAACGAAGTATTGGCCAGGCCGAAAGATAGTTTGAGGCCGCCTTCGGTAAGCTTATCTACTGGTTTTGTTTTGATAAACAGCTTTACCATGCACCACCCTCCAAGCCATACGATAAGCGGTGATATGGCTGGAATAAAGAGTTCGTGTGTCCAATGGATATAGGGCAGGTACTTAAACGAAACCGCCGGCAGGGCGATGTAGATGATCCAGGCATTAATGCCTTTGTGCGCGTCGGCAGGTAGTGTTTTAGCCCGGCGAAAAAGCATCCCGGCGAGCATACAAACGGCTATAATTACAAAGTTGACCATTGAGGCAGCAAATATCACATCTTTTATGATAGCGCCAAATGTGCTTCATCATAATTTCATTTAAAGAAAATAACTTAGCCTTAACTAAATTACATACCATGAAAAAGCTAAGCAGGGTAAATTACTTTATTGTTGTTGTAGGGTGTGCTTTACTGGGATTAAATGATGGCTGGCGTTAGGTAAGGTTACGGTCTTTAAACCAAACCTCGTCGGGTTTGGCATCAAAGCCCGCCATCAGGCTCACCAGTTCTATCGGATCGGCTGATGTGAGCACCAGCTCGCGGTTGGTTGGTTTGAGGAAGCGCTGCTCCACCATTACATCCATTTGCCTGAGCAAGAAATCATAAAAGCCGTTCACATTAAGCACACCGATGGGCTTATTGTGCAGGCCGAGCTGCAGCCAGGTAAGTACTTCAAAAAACTCCTCCAGGGTGCCAAAGCCGCCGGGGAGTGTGATAATGCCATCGCAAAGATCGTTCATCAGCTGTTTGCGCTGGTGCATGTTTTCAACAATGTGCATTTGGGTAAGGCCGGTGTGGCCAACTTCTTTGTCCATTAAAAAACCGGGGATAACGCCAATGGCCTTACCACCGCGCGAAAGAACAGCATCGGCCATGAGGCCCATAACGCCCACCTTGCCGCCGCCAAAAACAAGGGTAATATCGCGGCTTACCATCACCTGGGCCAATAATTCAACGGCTTGCTTTAGGTTTGGGTCGCCATTAAAATTGGCCCCGCAGAATACACAGATGGACTTCATAACATTGAATTTGTTTGCCCAAATATATAAAAACAAAAAAAGCCGCTGGGTTAAGCGGCTTTTAATTCAGTGTGAATGTTTTATCAAGCCCTGCGTATAACGCCTAATAACAGGGCGATAATGGCAATAACCAGTAAAATGTGAATCAGGCTGCCGGCAGAGTAAACGAATGTGCCTAAGGCCCAGCCTATAATTAAGATAACAGCGATAATGTACAGTAAACCTCTCATGGTAGTATATTTTAGTGATTTTTTGATAAGCAATAACCAAAACCATTCCATCGATGAGTATACTATAAAAAAGAAAGCCTCCCGATTTTAAGCGGGAGGCTTTAAAAAGCCTTAAAAGGCTTTAAAATCAAATAAATAATTATTTAATAAGGATACGTTAATATTCGTCCTCGTTAAAGAAGAAGTCGTCTTTTGTAGGGTAATCAGGCCATATTTCTTCTATATTTTCATACGGTTCGCCATCATCTTCTAATGCCTGCAGGTTTTCAATAACCTCAACAGGTGCGCCTGAACGGATAGCGTAATCAATTAATTCATCTTTAGTTGCAGGCCATGGTGCATCTTCTAAGTGCGATGCGAGTTCGAGTGTCCAGTACATATGTTTTATCTAAATTTCTGTTAATGTGTAATTTTGCAAAAGTATAATATTTTAGTTCTGATTATCAAATTATTTTTATCGCTTTTTATTGTTTTTTTATTTGTAATGAAATCAGAGACATTCAACTTAAATTAAACGCGTGGTATCCACTGATTTTCAGTTACTTGTTGTTCGTTTCCTATCTTCCGCGCAAGCGTAAACAGGTAGTCGCTTAAGCGATTAAGATAAACTACTACTTTATCATCAACAAAGCTATCCTCGCTTAAATGAACACTTAATCGTTCGGCGCGGCGGCATACACAGCGTGCAATATGGCAAAAAGATACGGCATTGCTTCCACCAGGTAAAATAAAATGGCGCAACGCCGGTAATTCGCTATCCATCAGGTCTATCTGTTTTTCCAGCAGCTCAATATCAGCGGTATGCAGATCGGGTATTTTCATTTTGGATGTCTCCGGGTCTGATGCCAGGCTTGAGCCGATGGTAAAAAGCCTGTCTTGTATCTCTTTCAGGATATCTTTATGCTTTGCTGCGATATCCTGATCGCGGATAAGACCAATGTACGAGTTCAGTTCATCTACAGTGCCATAGCTTTCAATACGCAGGTGATGTTTGGGTACACGTGTACCGTCAATTAGCGAAGTAAGCCCCTTATCACCGGTTTTAGTATATATCTTCATGCTTATACAAATAAATACGATTTGGCGGTGTTTTTAAGCATTGTTAATAATTTTTTATTGCGGCCCAATCCAAACAAACATTAAACAGTCAAAACAAACATAAATATGTTATTAAGGTTTTAAAATTAAGCCATATCGTATCATCTTTGCTAATATTGCATTGTATTACCAACATGAAGAACTCCATTACCTGCACCCGCATTATCGGCATCATCGCATTGGCGCTAACACTGTTCAGCTTTAAATGCGGTTCGCCGGCATCGAATAAGTTGCCGGTTAATGCCCTTACGCCCGTTTCGTCTATTTTGAGCGAAAAGGATTTTAACGATCTGTTTCCCCTGCGGGATAAGTTTTATAGCTACGCCGCTTTCATTAAAGCCATTCGCGAGATGGGCTATATCAAGATCAAAGTAGAGAAACGTTCGGTATCTATCTACAAAATCACCCGTACTGATAAACGCAGCGGCATTGCAAAAGTTATCAGGCAGGACGATGACTGGAATGAACCCTGGGCACAAAAAATGGCGTACGCCGTAGCGAATATTGATTTTGGCAATTTTTGTACGGAAAAAGATATCAGCACCAATAAAAAGGAACTTGCGGCTTTCTTCGCGCATATCGCGCATGAAACAAGGCACGGGCAGAACGGGCAATACAACGATGGCCTGATGTATACCCATGAGTTAAACACCACGTTGCCTTATGTTTCGGATAGCGACGATTACCCGCCCGTTAAAGGCAAACTTTATTATGGGCGCGGGCCATTGCAGCTAAGCTTTAACGGTAATTACGGCTATGCTTCGGCATTCATTTTTGGTGATAAGAACATATTGCTTAACAATCCCGACCTGGTTACAACCGATGCAGTAGTAGCATTTAAAACCGCCATTTATTTCTGGATGACGCCGGTTACTACCAAACCATCGGCTCATGATGTGATGACCAGTAAGTGGAAACCCAATGCTGATGATGTGGCTAAGGGGCGTACTCCGGGTTTCGGCATGACCATCAATATTGTAAACGGCGCTATAGAATGCAATAAAGGAGATACCGGTGCTGATGCCGGCAGCATGAACGATCGTATTGGCTATTATCAGCATTTTTTAAAGAAACTTGGCGTACAGGATGCTAATTGTGCCTGCTCATGTGGTAAAATGACGCCTTATCAATAAACAAACCATACAGGATGCGGTAAATACCGTATCTTACAACACAAATAATAAATATGTCTAAAAAAGATAAAGACCATGGCATAAAACAAGTGTTTACCCAACTGGTACTCAATGTTTTCGAGCAAAATGGTAATCAACCACTAAATTACAAGCAGGTAGCTGCAAAGCTCAATATACTCGATCCGCAATCAAAACAGGTTATACTTGAAGTATTAAAGGACGAATCCTTTAAGCAAACACTAAAAGAGGTATCGCCGGGCAAGTTTCAATTACTCGAACTCAAAACATTCATTGAGGGCCGTGTGGATATGACCAACGACGGTTCAGCTTTCATTGTTACCGAAGATGATGACGAGACCGATATTTTCGTTGCTCCGCGCAAACTGCGCAATGCCCTGCACGGCGACCGTGTAAAGGTTTACGTATACGGTAAAAGTAAAGGCAAGCGCAAAGAGGGCGAAGTGATCGAGATCATTCAGCGTGCTAAAATGGAGTTTACGGGTATTCTCAAACTATCAGAAAGGTTCGCCTTTTTTGTGCCCGATGACCGTAAAATGCTCCACGATATTTTCATCCCGTTAAACGAATTGAATGGTGCAAAAAATGGGGAAAAGGCCGTCGCCATGATAACCGACTGGCCACCGGAAGCCAAAAATCCGGTAGGACGGATAAAAGCTGTACTGGGTAAACAGGGTGAAAATGATACCGAAATGAACGCCATACTGGCGGAATACGGTTTCCCCCTATCTTTTCCTGCAGAAGTGGAGCATGAAGCTGAAGCCATTCCGGAAATTATCAGCAAGGAAGAAATTGCCAAACGCCGCGATTTCCGCGATGTGTTGACTTTCACCATCGACCCTTTTGATGCGAAGGATTTTGATGATGCCATATCGTTTAAATACCTGGATAACGGGCATTACGAAGTTGGTATACACATTGCCGATGTATCACATTATATCATTCCCGACTCGGCTTTGGATAAGGAAGCGTATGAGCGCGGCACATCAGTTTACCTGGTTGACCGTGTGATACCGATGCTTCCCGAAAGGTTATCGAACGGCCTTTGCTCATTGCGCCCTAATGAAGATAAACTCTGCTTTTCGGCAGTATTTGAACTGGATGAAGATGCCCATGTGATTGACTCATGGTTCGGTAAAACCATCATCCACAGCGATAAACGGTTTGCCTACGAAGATGTGCAAACCATCATTGAAGATGAAGCCGGAGAATTTGTTAAAGAAATACTATTGCTTAACAAACTGGCTTATAAACTGCGTGGCCGCAAATTTAAGAACGGCGCTATCAGTTTTGAAACCACCGAAGTAAAATTCAAGCTGGATGAAACCGGCAAACCTACCGGCGTATATGTAAAAGAACGTAAAGACGCGCATAAGCTGATAGAAGATTTTATGCTGCTGGCAAACCGTAAAGTGGCAGAATATGTAGCCAACCTGGGCAAAGGCAAAAATAAATACACCTTTGTTTATCGCTCACACGATTCGCCAAAGGCCGAGTCGCTGGCAAGTTTCGCCCAGTTCGCGGCAAGATTTGGCTACAAGATCAATACCAAATCCGACAAAGAAACAGCCCGTTCACTCAATCACCTGATGGAAGATGTAGAAGGCAAAAAAGAGCAGAACGTACTTACCAGCCTGGCTATACGCTCTATGGCTAAAGCTATTTATACCACCAAAAAGACAAGTCATTACGGGTTGGCTTTCGATTTTTATACCCACTTTACCTCTCCTATCCGTCGCTACCCGGATGTAATGTCGCACCGTTTATTGCAACATTACCTGCATCATGGGCAATCAGCCAATGCCGAGCATTATGAGTTACTGTGCGTGCATAGTTCGCAGATGGAAAAGAAAGCTGCTGATGCGGAACGTGCCTCTATCAAATATAAACAGGCCGAGTACCTGAAAGAACAGGTAGGTAATGTGTTTGCGGGCATTATTTCGGGCGTTACCGAATGGGGTATGTATGTGGAGATCATCGAGAACAAATGTGAAGGTATGATACGCCTGCGCGATATATCCGACGATTTTTATACGCTTGACGAAAAGAACTACGCCATCATTGGTCAGCGTAAAAAGAAGCGCTATCAACTGGGCGATGAGGTAAAGATCAAGGTTAAAACTGTTGATCTGACCAAAAAACAGATAGACTTTACTTTGGTGCAGGATTGATAATGTTACCTTTGTGCCATTGATCAATATGCATACTATTCCCCAACTACAACAGCTCATTACTGATGCGCTTGCTGTAAAAAAATACGGCGAAACACCGGTTGAGCTTTACGAGCCGATAGAATACATTATGTCGCTTGGTGGTAAACGCTTGCGCCCCTGCCTGCTTTTAATGGCCTGCGATATGTTTGGCGGCGATGTTGCGCAGGCTGTACAACCGGCACTGGCTATCGAAGTGTTCCATAATTTCACGCTGATGCATGATGATATTATGGACAAAGCACCACTTCGTCGCGGTAAGCAAACCGTGCACGAGAAGTGGAACGCCAATATAGCTATCCTTGCCGGCGATGTGATGATGGTAGAAGCTAATAAGCTTATTATGCAGGTGGATAACAGCATATTACGCCCAGTGCTTGATGTATTCAATGAAACCGCTGCTGGCGTTTGCGAGGGCCAGCAGATAGACATGAACTTTGAAACATTGGATACAGTGCATGTGGATGAGTACATCAATATGATACGCCTTAAAACCGCTGTACTGTTGGGCGGCACGTTAAAAATAGGTTCCATCATTGGCGGAGCGGGTATAAGCGATGCTTCTCTCCTATACAATTTCGGCGTTCAATTAGGCATTGCCTTCCAACTGCAGGATGATATCCTGGATGTGTATGGCGATCCAGAGAAGTTTGGCAAACAGGTAGGTGGCGATATCCTGTCGAATAAAAAAACTTACCTCCTTATTAAAGCGCTCGAATCGGCCCGGGGCGAAACGCTTGATCAGTTACAATACTGGTTATCTGCCATCAACTACGATCCGAATGAAAAGGTAGCTGCCGTAAAAGCGATATATAACCAGTTATCCATCCGCGAGCAAGCCGAAGCCGAGATGAACAAATACGCGGAGATGGCTATGGGTAATTTTGAACAGATCAACCTGCCAGATGAGCGTAAAAGCATCCTGAAAGAGTTTGCTGATGCTTTACTGGTAAGAGAGTACTGATTAAATATTTATTGCCCAATAAAACAATTTGTGTGTAAACACATTAGTCATTTGCACAATGAATGTGCTCAATATTTGGAATTTTTAACCTATGTTTGATACTGAATTTTGAACAGCAGATAAGCAGCATACCTATATAAAATGCGTAAATTTTTCGACTATCTTAAAACCCGGCAATTTTGGATCACCCTGGGGATGGCTATCGGTACAGTTATCGTGGTGGTACTTATCGCTTTTTTTAGTCTTGATTACTATACCCGCCATGGATCTGGCATCCCGGTTCCTGCTTTGGAGGGTATGCCGGTTGAAAAGGCTACCGCTTTGCTGGATCAGCAGGGCTTCCACTACCAGGTTGATTCTGTTTATATTGGCGATAAAGCGCCGGGTACCATTGTTCAGCAAGACCCCGATGCCGGTACTAACGTTAAAGAAGATCGTACTATATACCTTACCGTAGTTACACGCCAGGCACCTCCCGTGGCCTTGCCAGATCTGGAACAAAGCAATTTCCGTGAAGCTATCGCTACCATATCAAACTATGGCCTTAAACTGGGTGATACCACCTATAAGCCAGATATTGCCCGCGACAGGATACTGGAAGTACGTTTTGCCGGACAAGTGTTAAAGCCGGGCAGCAAAATACCGAAAGGATCAAAGATTGACCTCGTTCTGGGCGATGGCAAAGGCGCTGCCGAAGTGGTTATACCTGAAGTAGTTAACCTGGAGTTGGACGAGGCTAAGTTCGCCATCAAAAATTCAGGACTGGCCATTGGCACCATTACTTATGAGGGCACAATAACCGATTCTACCAAAGTGGTTATCAAATCGCAATACCCGATGAAGGTAGATTCGCTGAGCAAAGTAAGTATCGGCACACGTATTAACCTTACGGTAACGCAAAAAAACTAAGATGGATATTACCGTTTCGGAATTACATGAAAGGTTGATAGCCGGGGAATCGCTGCCTATACTGGATGTACGCGGCGAACTGGAATACAGCACTTTTAATATAGGCGGAATTAACATACCACTTCCAAAACTACAAACCAGTATTGAGGATATGGATTGGGATAAAGAAGATGAAATTATTGTAGTTTGTACCATGGGCCTGCGCAGCAAAACAGGTAAAACTATTTTAGATCAAAACGGCTTTATAAACGTTAGAAACTTAAAAGGCGGTTTAATTGAACTGCAAAAACTGAACAAAGACCAATAAGATGGCAAAAAAGCAAGCACCCAAAAGCGGCCTGGGCCGTAAGTTTATTATAGCACTGGTGTTAATTATTATTATAGCGCTTGGCGCGACAGGCTTATTTTATTACCTGCGTTATTATGGCGCCAATGTTACCGATAAGCAGGAGTATTTATATATACATACAGGTGCAACCTTTGATGATGTTTACAAAACCATTCGCGAAGAAGGTATTGTGCGCGATTCGACTACATTTATGTGGGCCGCGCATAATAAAAACTACATTAACCGGGTTAAGGCCGGCCGTTACCGCCTGCATGAAGGCATGAGCAACCGCGACCTGATCAATATGCTGATCACCGGAAGACAGGAGCCGGTTAAATTGGCTATAAAGAATTTAAGGACGAAGGAAAACTTCGCGGGCTACTTATCCAAAAAGCTCGAGGCTGATTCGATGTCGATCATTAGGCTGCTCGATTCGGCAGACTACGTGCAAAATTTTGGTTTTACTACCGAAGATGTGTACACGATGATATTACCGGATACCTACGACATTTACTGGAACTCACCGCCACACAAAATATTCAGCAAGTTGTACGGTGTGTATCAAAAGTTCTGGACGCCGGAAAGAAAAGAAAAGGCAGCTGCTATGGGCCTTAACCCGATTAAAGTATCGGTTTTAGCCTCGATAGTAGATGCCGAAGCCTTGCATGATGATGAAATGCCAGCCATTGCAGGTTTGTACCTTAACCGCCTGAAAAAAGGAATAAAACTGGAATCAGACCCAACAGTAATCTTCGCTACCGGCGATTTTACTATACATAGAGTGCTTAACAAGCAACTGCAAACAAACTCGCCGTACAATACTTACCAGCATACAGGTTTGCCGCCGGGGCCCATCATGATGCCGTCTATCAACGCAATAAAAGCTGTACTGAACTATCAGCACAACAATTACCTTTTTATGTGTGCTAAGGAAGATTTTTCCGGCTACCATAATTTTACTGATAACGCCGCTCAACACCACATTAACGCCTTAAAGTTTCAGCATGCTTTAAACGAGCGAAAGATAATGCACTAAAAGCAATGTTTGTACACAGCACAAAAATACGCGTCAGGTATGGCGAAACCGACCAGATGGGTTATATGTATTATGGCAATTACGCCCAATTTTACGAGGTAGGCCGTGTAGAAATGCTGCGCAGCATGGGCCTGAGTTACCGTGGAATGGAGGAGTTTGGCATAATGATGCCCGTGCTTGAAATGACCACGCGCTATATTAAACCGGCCCTATATGATGAGGAGATCACCGTTAAGGTAACCGTTGCAAAAATGCCAGGCATACGCATAGTGTTCAATTATGAGTTATTTAATGAGGCCGGCGTATTGATCAACACGGCAGAAACGTTGCTTATTTTTGTAAATATGAAAACCAACCGCCCCTGCCTGGCCCCTCAGTATTTTCTGGATAAGATGAAGCCTTTTTTTGAATAGCGATATTTTTCATTTTCATAGGATAGTATATCGGTATGAATTTTATGTAATTTGGTATCAATGTTTTGGCTGCACCGTATCTTATTGAAATTCAGGTTTTACCGCTACCTGCTCGACTGGACAAAAATCATCATTTTGCCAGGCTTCAGGCCATTACCGGTATATACTGTTGCTGCCTTTTTTTTCGAGGAATTAAAGCGCGATTCGCTGGCTAACAAGGCAGCGTCATTGGCCTATAGCTTTTTACTGGCGGTCTTTCCCGGCATCATCTTTTTATTTACACTGATACCTTATATCCATTTTGGCAACTTCCAGCAGCAACTGCTCGATTTGTTACAGTTAGTGTTGCCCTATAGTGTGTTTATCGCGTTCCAATCTACTATCGTAGATATAGTAAAACACCAGAATGTGAGTTTGCTGTCGTTTGGTTTCTTGTCAACCATGTGGTTTGCCACCAATGGGGTAAACAAGCTGATGCAAGCCTTTAATAAGTCGTCATTACTGGTAGAAGATCGCAGCTTTTTAAAACGACGCTGGGTGGCTTTAAAGCTCACCTTGTTAATAGCCTTTTCGCTGTTTGTGGCCATATTCATATTGGTGATCAGCCAATGGGTCATCAACTTTATACAGCAGCATTTTTTCTCTGCCTCAAAATTTTGGATCTACCCTATCATGTTGTCGCGCTGGCTTATTGTTGTAGTACTGTTCTTTGTAATGGTGTCCATATTATATCGCTACGGCCCGGCCCATAAACGTAAGTGGAAGTTTTTGAGCCCGGGTTCAATCCTGGCTACATTTTTAGCAGTGCTTACCTCCATCGTATTTACTTACTACATCAACAACTATGCTGCAGCGGCTTATAACAAGTTATATGGCTCTATCGGTACCCTCATTGTGGTGATGCTATGGCTGTATGTTAATTCGCTTATTATCCTCATCGGTTTCGAATTAAACGCCAGTATTGACCTTGGGAAACGCACAATCAAGATTGTAAAACCAAAGTATAATACCTTCAAAACCCAAAAAACAGACGAGTTTAACGATAAAAACAGCTGATAATAAGGTGTTTAAAATCAGTTTAAATTATTTTAACATCAAATTTGCCAATTCGGGCTGCTTTTGTACTTTTGTCCCCGGAGAGTTGGCAGAGTGGTCGATTGCGGCAGTCTTGAAAACTGTTGACTGTAACAGGTCCTGGGGTTCGAATCCCTAACTCTCCGCCAGACGAAAGTCAAGACAACTGAAGGCGCTCAAATCATATGATTTGGGCGCCTTTTGCGTTTAAACCTACCCAAATTCATATCAATATAACTCAAGCTGATCGGGGTCTATTGCGAGACCAATTTGGGGCTCGTAAATTAGGTCTCGCCGAAACCTTAAAAAATTCCATCATGCATCTATATGTATTAACAGCCTGCCATATTAAATGGAGCAATTTAATATGTCCCAAGAAGAATCATAAGCCAACGGTTTTAGGTTTGAGTCCTGCCACCGCTATCAATCAAGTTTAAAAGCCTAAGGTCGAAAATATTTAAGGCTTTTCCGGGTGAAAACTCTCAGGCAACAGGGTATTGCCTTTTTGCTATTTTAAAGATTGTATCTTAATTTGATGTGCTTACTTTAAGCTTAATAAACTTAAAAATTTTAAATAATCCAATTAGTGCTTTTGTTTCCTGAACACCCGTTGCATTACGTGATTTTTAGCAATCAGCGTATTATCCTTTCCGAACAGCGGTCTTTCTCTGTATCTTTTACTTTGGTCAAATTCGTGGGCCACATATCGGCAGGCAATTATAGTATCCTCAAAACTAAAATCACTATGGTCAATAAAAAGAAAACCTCCGATTTTTAATTTTTTATCAAGTATGAATAGTTCATTTTCAAATTTTTCGAAGGTTAATCCTTCGGTTATTTCATTTATTTCGTTTACACGATTTTCTGTTCGTTGAAACACGGCCAGACAAAATACTGCGTCAATATTCAGCAAGGCACTGTAAGCTGCTGAGTTTCGGTGGATAAATGATAATTTTCTATTGGTGTTTTGTTCTTTAGCACGTGCCAGGCACCATTTATTGATGTCGACACCCGTAATTTGTGCATGAGGTATATATTTAGCGAGCGAAAAAACCTCTTCACCCGTAGAACAACCAAATGATACTACTTTAGGATTGTCTATAGGCTTTAATAGCAGCGCAGCCTGTGCAAATAACCGCGGAAAACGATCTAAACGGGTGTAAGTTGCACCTTGATAGTGCGCTTCCCGGTATTTTAAACGCGTAACAAATTCCGCCCGTCTGCGCGGCGCAACGAGTAAAATGATTAGATGCCAAAGCTTCTTTAATAATTGTATAAGCATAAATATAATTGCGACCTCCCGAATTATTTATCATCGAAGATAAGAAGATAGCACCGCATCCGCACGCTGCATTTAGCTTCCCCGAATAAGCAAATGCACAAATTTTCGGGTTAGGATTGGTGTTTTTACTAAACATTTTTTATTTTTAAAAAAATTATCAATTTATATGAATCAGGAGCATACCAACGAACAACAAGGTCTAAACCAATCAGGTCAAAATACCGTTAAAAAAGAATATCAGGCCCCAAAGGTAACGCCCCATGGTGGTTTGGCAGAATTAGTGCAATTTAACCCGCATACCGGCCACGATGGCGGTTTTGCAGATTGTTCTTTATCGTAGTAATAACAGACATTCAAACAGGCTTATAGAATAGCTGGATCTGTGACTTAATATAATCAGCTGTGAAATGGGGCCGTTTTGTGGAATTGTAAATGCTGAACAGGATGTTATCCAAAGGGAAAACTTGCAACTTATGGTATCCGCATTTAATGGCGATCCATCAAATCTAATCCTGAAGCAATACCCTGAGGGTGCTGTATTTGCACAACAAAATGTGCATGTTACTCAAGAGTCCGAAGCAGACCCGCTGCCGCTGTACGACAAAGATCTTGATCTGACTATAGTTGGGAATATCCGTATAGATAACCGTACCGACCTTTTTTCCAAACTCGGTATAACCCGTTTTGCAGATACCGGATTTTCTGATGCGCGGCTTGTATTGGCTGCGTATAAAAAATGGGGCGAGCAATGTCCGGAACATTTGCTTGGCGAATTTTGCTTTGTACTATGGGATAGATGCCTAAAACAGCTTTTTTGTTGCACCGACCACATGGGTGTCAGAAATGTATTCTATTATTTCGATGGTAAAAACTTTTTATTTGCTTCCTCCCCGGCCATTATTCACGCTGCACCGGGAATAACCACCGGGCTTAATCATAATAAATTGATCAGTTTGGCTCAGCCACGTGCCAAACTCATGTATCGTGATGAAACATGGTACCAAAATATATTTCAGTTACAAGCGGCCACAATACTGATTCTTGATCAAAAAGGGATACGTAAACAAAAATACTGGACACCTGAAATAGGTAAAGAACTCTCTTTTAAAAATGAAGCAGATTTTACTGAAGCTTTTCAGGAAGTATTTTTTAGTGCGGTTGAAAGCAGGCTGCGAAGCAATAGGCAGGTAACAGCCTTGTTAAGCGGGGGGCTCGACTCATCTTCTATTGTTAGTGTTGCGGCAAAGATCCTTGAAAAGCAAAACCGCGAATTGAATGTTCTTTCTGTTGTATTGGATGATCCTGCTGATGCTGCTTTTAAGGATGAGCGTTACTTTGTTGATCAGTTCCGTTCTTTTCCAAATATTAAAATACATTATATTACAGCACCGGGGCAGGGCTTTTTTAGCGGCCTGGATAGTTTTGCAAATATTACTAACGATCCCAATATTATATCCCGGCACTATTTATATACCGCTTTTGCAGACAAAGCCCGTCAACTTGGTTCGCGCGTAATATTAGAAGGTTCTGGCGGCGAAATGGGACCAACAAATTATGCTGATAGCGCTTACTCCGAACTTTTTTTAAAATTACGCTGGATGAGGCTATACAATGAACTGCGAGATCGTAAAACTGTTACCGGCGAATCAATATTAAACGGTTTTAGAGAAATCTTTAAACCATTTGTACCTGATTTTTTAAAAAATGCGATAAAAGGAACAGAAGCTTTCTCACCCTCGGATACCTGCTTTCTTACGCAAAACCTGGCAGAAAGCTTGACGGGTAAAGTAAATACCCACGATCTTATAAATTACAATCAGTCATCATGGGACCACAGGGTAAATCAATGGCAAGTATTGATCAGGAAGCAACAGAAAGGATTCGGCGGCCTCTTCCACCAGGATAGCGAGTTGCGCTATCCTATGATGGATAAACGGCTATTGGAGTTTTGCCTGGCTTTACCGCTTGATTGGAAAGTTAACAAAGGATATAAACGATACGCTGTAAGAGCAGGCCTGAATGGTATTTTGCCACCCGAGATCCAATGGAGAAACTCAAAAGCACATTTTTCGCCCGATTATAACCGCCGGTATAACCAACAACTCCCACAGGTAAAAGACTTTTTGAATGTCATTGCACCCAATGATCCGATACGTGAAATTATTGATATTGAAAAAATAAAAAGCTGGACCAATTACAGTATTGCCGATACAGGCAACAATGCGTACCAAACCACAATTGCCCGCGATAGGTTGCCGTTCAGCATTTATGTGATCAATTTTTTAAGGCGCTTTAAAGAGTATCAAGCTAAATGAGTTTTTATTATCAAATATATGGGTTAAGGGTTGCCAGTTCGCGCAACATCAACTTGTTAGAACAGGTGATGGACAGTAATGAAACTCATCTGTCGGTCATTTGGACTACCTCGGCATCAGATACCCCTGATCCTGGTATGGAATGGACAAAGATCAGTAATGATAATACCAAAGGCACAAGGAATATTGTAGTGTATTCGGCCCCGGGCAAACCGGAAAGTCTATTCAAACTGGATTTTTTCACCGATAATATTTTGTTGACGCTGATATTTGATAAGTGCAAACAAACGGCCTGGATAATTTATGATGGGAATGAAACAGAAGGTAATCTCGACTCGTATTTTGTAGGTGTTATTATGGGCTGCATCATACGCTTACAAGGTATGATATGCCTGCACGGTTCGGCGGTGAATATAGCAGGTAAGGCTGCTGTGTTTTTAGGCAGCAAGCGCAGCGGCAAATCAACTACGGCTGCGGCATTTTCGCAAATGGGTTTTAATGTTTTAGCCGATGATATAACGGTTATCCGGCTACGTAACGAAAGGTACTATGTACAGCCTGGCTACCCCAAAGTACGTTTACGGCCTGCATCATTGAGTGCCTTGCACCAGGCAAGTGCCCATGAATTTAAATTGGTACATACCCAGAGAAATAGCCGATACTCGGATATAACAGATAACTTCCAACAAGATGAACTACCATTGGATACCATTTATATCCTGAACCAGATACCCGATGTTAATTTAAAGCCTTATATTGAGCAGGCCCCGTCAGGCGGATCAATTGATCTGATCAGGAATAGTTTTGCAAAATACCTTTCAACCGGAGGGTTACGCAAGGGCGAATTTGAATCGTTATTACAATTAGCAAGTATGACGAGGGTAAAAAAATTAAATTTTTCAAACGATCTGGCTGGTTTAAATTCCCAATGCGAATTGGTGGTCAATGATCTTTCCGCGAGTTGAATATGAAAAAAATAAATTTCGAACATTTGGTTGCACCGGTCGGGATCGCAGGGTTCTTTAAGAAATATTGGGAAAAGGATTTTTTACATATAAAGCACTATACAGGATACTTTGATAACGTATTGACTATCGAAGATGTTGATAGTTTTCTAAGCCACCAAAATTTACATCCTGACGGTATACGCCTGGTCAATAACAAGCAATTGGTTGATGTAAAAGAATGGACAAAAACCGAAACACTATTAGCAGGCAACACTAAAACCATTGTTAGCCCCGAAAATGTTTTTGACCTTTTTGACCAGGGCGCTACGATTATTTTAAACGCGGCCGAAAAAACGATACCACGTTTAGCTAAAGCCTGTATCGCCATTGAGCAGGAACTCAAGATCAGGGTGCAAGCCAACATCTATATAACACCGCCAAATTCGCAAGGTTTTGCAGCACATTACGATGTGCATGATATATTCACCATGCAGGTAAAGGGGCCAAAAACGTGGAGACTATATGCTGCTACGGAAGAACTGCCTCATACTTTTAACCGTATTGCTGAGATGCCGCCTTTGGTTAAAGAAATTGAAATGCACTCCGGCGATTTCCTGTACATCCCGCGGGGAGTAATACATGAGGCTTTTTCTTCTTTAGTTTCAACCATCCATGTCAATTTTTCGTGCAAACCAAGATATGGGTTTCACGTGCTGGAACGGTTAGCTGAATTGGCTGAGCAGGAAGACGTATTCTTCAGGCGGGCCATCCCGCATGGGTTTAGCAGCAACGCGGAGCGGCAGGAATATGAAGATCAATTCCACGAAAGGTTAAAAGGGTTAATTGAAAAGATTAACGTTGGTGAACTGATCGATTTTCAAAAAGAAGACATGCTAAATAACCAGACCCTCGATTTTGACGGTCGGCTTACCGATGTGCTTAAGGTGGAAAAGCTTAACTTAAACACCAAAGTTTGCCGCCGTATTGGGTTTGAGTATTCAGTAAATAAACATGCAAAGGGGTTCGAAATAAAGTTTGGTCAGAAAAAAATAGTGATACCTGCATTTGTTGAAACCGATCTGTTTTTTGGCGATACAATCTTTATAGTTAACGATATAAAAGGTTTGATCACCGGGGATGGCAAATTAACCCTTGTTGCGAAACTGATCAAAGACGGTTTTTTGCAGATCGTTGAGTGATAGGAAACGATCGACAACTTTAAACTATATAATGCGACGTTGTCTGTTAACGTCGGTTTTGGAGTCGAACAGAAACTCTCGTTTCATTAAATCTAATTGTTTTTCCGCTGCATTGATATTGAGGTGTTTTAATATCAGCTCCAAACCTTCGGGGCTTACATTATCGTAATTAAAGTGTTTTAATTGTTCCGGAGGGTGGCTGGCTGCTTCATCCAAAAATGTTTTCACTACCTCTTTTAAATCGGGGCAGGCATTTCCAAGAAGTAGTTTTGAAACATCGTGGTTATCTGGCACCAACCATTCAGGTACTTTTTTCTCAAATGAAGTTATTATAGCATCGGCATCGCGCATGAGGACTATGGCAGGAGTGCCGGGGAATACAGCATTAATAAAGCCAAAGAACCGGATATTAAACGATGTGAGTTTTATAAAAAAATGAGTTTCAGCTTCGCTCCTTCGCCTGCCCATTGCCAATAGCAGGTTACGATAACGATTTTGATTCGATGTATTCTGCACGAGCGGTTTAGTCCCGTTGTCGGTTATCACCTGCCAAAACTGGTTCAATGGCGCAGGCTCACTTAACACCAGGTGCTGCTGCAATCGGGCAAGTGCCTTAACTAAAAGTGTTGAGCGACAACGCCCTGCGTGAAAAATAAAGCCATCAGGGTGAAGGGCGCCGTTTTCAAAAATATCACTATCAAGAACATCAAAATCAGTAGTGAAAGTAATGGCTTCTCCCCTCTTTATGGCCTGAAATGTATTGATCGATCGTTGAAAAAAGCCCTCAAAAAAATGATATTTCTCTACATCCATCCAGGTTATCATACCGGCGGCCGGTTGGATATTGACGGGGATAAGCCCGGCGCGATTATGATACTCCGTTAAAAAACTGCTTGTAGATAGATGCTCGATCTTCATAATCCTAACCTGTTTATCAGATCAAACGCTTCATGCGTAAAAAAAACAAAATAAACCGGGCTTAAATATATTAAGTAATTGATGCGCATAGTTAAAAAAGTGCCTATATGAAACAGCAACGCAGCCGCTACGTAAAAATAAGTAAGCTGCGGAAATAAAATAATAAGCCAAAAGCTGAGCTCAAACACCAATGTAGCGATACCTAAAAAAGCACATAAACGTTTGTTGTCAGCCAGCCTGAATCCAATTCTGCTGTCGCTCCACAGATAGTTTTCCAATAAATGCATTTGTAATACCCCGCCGCTCATCCAGCCTTTACTATCCTTGGTGACCTTGTGCAGGCCTGCCGAAAAATACATCTGAGCGATAGCTATCTTAATAAGAACTATCTCCCATAAAGTACCTGTGCTTTCCACTGTATTGCTGATAGAAGGTGATATCAGTAGTATGATCAATACAATGGCTGCGATGTTAGTTTTACGCTGAACATATGCTAATGACCTGATGGCATTAAAGTAAATAAAATAACAAACTAATGCCACTAATATGGCTGGCCTGATAGCGATGCCTAAAGCCACCGCCATCAGGCTTACTATCAGCATGCAACCTGCAGTTATAAATTGATTATTAGATAATACAGGTAACCTGAATATGCCGAGGAGTTTTTGCGGTTGCCCATAGATCCTTTCGGGCTTAGTACGAAAGTAACGAAGTTGCTCATTAAAGTTTATTGCGATAATGAGCGCAAATGTTCCGCAAAAAAACTTGCCGAACAATGCCGTATAATTAGGTGCGGTTGCCCTGAAAACGTTAAGTAGCTCTTCCATTTCCAATAGCATCTATTTGAATAATTTCCAGCGTTCTTTCGGTTATCTGTAAGCTTTCCGTAATTGTTCTTTCAATAATATGGAGCGCCTTGTAATCAGAGCATTCTTCATCTATATTTATCAACCGGACCAACTCGTTCAATAATTTTGCTTTGGCAAGTATTATAGCCGGATGTGCTTTTTCGGAACTGCCTGCCTGATAAAAAGGGGCCAGTTTTTTCCCGGAAAATTCAGGGTATCTGTAAAATCGCGAACGCCACCAGGTAATATTGCCATACCGATCTTCTAATGCCAGGCGTATTACTTTTACCGGTGGTTTAGAACCGGCCGAAAACATGGGATAAGATGAAAACGGGTAAAGATCTTTGCCTGTAACAGTTACCCATGTAAGCACACCACATATCACCGCGAAAAAAAGTATATAAACTACCATATATACATCATTTACATTCCGCTGAACTATTCTTTAATGCTTTAAATCGACGTACTACCGGCCAGGTCGCTTTACGTAATAATCGGGACAAGCATTCACGTGCGTCCATAAACAAGTTAAGTAAAACCCACCATTGTTTATTTCCATCAAAAACAACAGGCCGGTAACCAAAATGCTCCAGCTGAGGCCCGGCTATCCGGTTAAAACGTTCGTGCTGTTTACGTGTCCAGCCCGAAGCTCTTGCTAAAGGGTCAAAGTCGGCAGTCTTAACTACAGGGAGCCAGCTAACAGCTTTATCGCCGCGCTTAAATACTGAAGAACCTACTACCGGCATATCCAATGCTTTTTTAAAATCGTACTTATCCGGATCAAGATCCATAAACAATAGTATTTTCCGCATCTCCTGTTCTGTTTGGGTATGCAGTTCTTCGTATTTAACTATTAAGTAGTTTGTGGGCGTTTGTGGAGTATCCTTAGTAAAACGGATGATATTATTCGCGGCATCGCGCCATTGCCGGCTTGATCTTTCACGATTATAATTGAAAGAAATATTACCCGACTCAACAACCGCACGCCCGTCGCGTACAAGTATCAAAAGTTTATTTTGGGGGAATAGTTTAAAAAAGTTTTCGAGGCCAATCACCTGGGGCGTTTTAGTGACCAGGTACCGGGGAAGCGTATCCGGAAATGATGTCTTTTTTGAAATACCATCCTGCCGTATATTTTGTAAAAAGGCAAGTAATCCGTCCCCTATACTTTTCAGCAAAAGCCCATGTGCTCTGTTTGCCTCGGGCACGCCATCTTTCTCCCATTCCCTGTTACTGACATCTGCATATTTAGCCAATAATGATGATGAAGCCACAAGGCCATCCTCGGCCAGTACGCTTTTTTTACAATCGGGGTGCCCGCAAAGTAAGTTCGCTAAAAAATGTGTTCCGCTACGGGGCATTATCCCCAATATAAAAACGATCTCACATTTGTTGTCAGCTTTATTCATACCCAATAGTTGCAACTAAGTTAAATAGTATATGCAATAAATCAGCAATGAAGGAAACATTTGGGCAATTTGTGTTTATAATTATAACTTTGAAAATGCTACAACTTTCCTCGAAGGAATTGATAGTTCCTGACGATGGCACTGCCAGATCGCTTCAACAAGGATTTTTAAAAGATCAATGTATTGTTCTACGGGACTTTGTAGAAGAGAATCTGATGCAGCGCATCATAAAAAATTTAAACAAGGCCACGTTTTTTGAAAATCAACATACCGGTATCAAAAACGAAGTATTTGCCACAGACCAAACAGTTAACGGTGCCGACCTGGTATTGCACCAAATAAATATCCTGATGAATAATCCATTGTTATTCAGAACGATCGAAAAAATTACCGGATGCAAGCAGATATTGAGTTTTGCAGGGCGGATATACCGGAATATGCCTGGTGCCGGCCATCATTTAAATTGGCATGATGATACCATTGATGCATCCCGTTTAATAGCCATCAGTATAAATTTAGGGCCGGAGCCTTTTGAGGGTGGTGTATTCGAGATCCGCGAAAAGAAGGGCAAAACATTGCTGAAAAGTGTTGGCTGCGGGAAATGCGGCGATGCACATGTTTTTAACGTATCGGATAAACTTGAACACCGCGTTACAGAAACCACAGGCCAGGTTCCGCGGATAGCTGCTGCAGGCTGGTTCTTATCAGAGACATCTCCTTTATCACTCTATCATACCAAATAATGCAATTAGTCAATTTTAATTTGGACCAGGCGCTGCTTGAGCAATATAAGGCAGAATACGCCGAAACAAATTGCATTCTGTTGAAAGATATGCTCAATCCAAAAATCCTGAACAAGCTGATGGATAAATTGGATAAAGTCATATTCCAAACCAAGTTTGAAACAAGCGAAGAAAACAAGTTTGGCAAAGTGCTGTTTGTTGATCAACATGAGCCGGTTGTTGCCACTTTTAATTTTATTTTTAATGATACGGGTTTATTTTCGTGTTTAGAAGATATTACCAATTGCGGCACCATAGATAATTTTACGGGCCGTATTCACCGTAGTGAAGAGGGTGAAAACCACCGTATTGACTGGCATGGCGATAATGCTGATCATCGTTTATTAGCAATTACGATATGCTTAGGCAACACCCCTTATACTGGAGCGGCATTTGAACTACGTGAAAGATCATCAAAAAAGATTACCCGGTCTTTTGGGCAATTAAATGCCGGCGATGCGTTGATCTTTCGGATCGACCCTCAACTGGAACACCGCCTTGCACCGCTTGAAACCGGCAGGCGCACGGTAGGGGTAGGATGGTTCAGGGCTCCGGGTACAAAAAATTGATGGGTAATTAATGACAACAGTTTTTTTGATCCGCATTAAAACAAATATATTTGTTCAAAATTAAAGTATGGATAATCAGTTGCCTTCTCATGTTCAATTATCTGATGATGTGCTTTTTCACAACCTTTCGGAAGAGGCTGTGCTATTAGATATGGAAACTGAAAAGTATTTTGGCTTTAATAGTATAGGAGCACGGTTTTGGGAGCTTATCCTTAAAGATAATGATACCCGCAAAGCCATTGATACACTGTTAACTGAATATGAAGTTGACGAAGCAACCTTAACCAAAGATATTTTTGATTTTTTAACTGAATTGAAAAGTTTAAAACTGCTTACTTTTTGATCTTTGTTGCGCCAGATATATAACCTGCCTTTTTCCGACAAAATTCTTTTTGCTAAAGCGTTGTTGCTTATAGTTTTCGTTATCGTCTTTTTAAAGTTTGGCCGCTACCGTACCCTGGTTAACCAGATGAATAAGATCGAAATAAAAAAGGTGTCTACCAAACAGATTGTTGAAGTTGAAAAGGCTCATAAGTTAATAAGACTCATTTACTCCCTTAAACTTTTTAATAACCGCTGCCTGGCGGTGGCTCTTTCGTTTGGATACCTGTTGAAACGAAAAGGTGTCGAAACTCAATTAAAATTCGGATATAAAAATTCATCAGGTAATTTACAGGCCCATGCCTGGTTAGAGTATAATAGTGTTCCGTTAACACTTAACAGCCAGGTAGCAGAAGAATATTCATCATTTACCGCGCCATTAATGGACGACATTTAAAGGGCAAACAAAAAAGAGGTATATTTTAAAGTTAAAGACCTCTTTGAGTAATCTATAACATACTGTAAATCAACACAAAACACGACTGACTTCGGGGATAGCAACAACCTTTTTTTATTTAAAACTTCTTAGTATATTTGCCTATCATTTTGAGTGATATTCATTCGTTTTGAGCAGGGTTTATAAAGAGAGCTATTTTTCAAAAGTCGTTATTAAGGATAATTAAGGCAGATTTTAGGGCAAAGTTCGAATCCCTAACTAACTCCGCTAAGCAAAAGCATCCTGCAAACGCAGGATTTTTTGTTTTATAGAAGACGATACGGAGAGGTGTCAGAGTGATCGAATGTGCCTGATTCGAAATCAGGTGTACTGTAACAGGTACCGGGGGTTTGAATCCCTCCCTCTCCGCTTAAAACAAAAAGCATTGATTTTTTTCAATGCTTTTTTGTTTTATAGTGAAAAGGACTATTGAACTTTGCCAGTCAAGTTCATTAACCTGGTTTCAATTGTTCAACATTCTGTATTCATTTGGAGTTAGCCCAACACGCGTTGCTTAAACAGCCTTGTAAAATGCTGCGGGTATTTAAAACCCAATTCATATGCAATCTCGCTCAATGACAGTTTTGGTCGAATATTTTTTCCCTGGCAGAACTATTCTTTATTGCCATTTTTTTGTCTTTTGCGCCACTTTAAAAGCTCAAACCATATTACGGATAAAATGCCAATAACCGAACTGATCAATACGCGTGATGCACTTAAAGGTTCAAATTCAAAAAAATCAGCCATGGGTTTAACATACAACAACAATACAGACATGGTGATAGTAATAGCGATGATAAGATTAACCAGGTTATTCTTATACCCGCTTGTAGTTATAACTGAATAATAAAATGACCGGTTAACCAGTGTAAGCACTATATTCGCCACTATCAGGGTACTAAACACCATGGTACGGGTAACAGCTTCGTTATAGCCCTGTAAAACCGCGTATTGATAGATAAACAAGGCTCCTGCAGTTATCATCAGTCCTTGTATTACGCTTGTTGCCAGTTCGCTTACATTAAAGAACGTTTTTGTAAACGGGCGGGGTTGCGCGAGCATAGTATTCTTTTCCATCGGCTCATTTTCATAAATAATAGAACAGGTTGGCCCCATGATAAGTTCCATAAAGATGATATGTACCGGCGAAAAGATATTAGGATATACCCAGCCAAGGGCCAAAGGTAGAAATACAGTGAGTATAATAGGTATATGTATTGAAATAATGTACTGAATAGCTTTTTTAAGATTGCTGTATATCCGACGGCCCATAGCAATGGCATCTACCATTTTAGAAAGGTCATCGTCCAATAAAATAAGCGAAGCTGTTTGCCTGGCTATTTCTGTACCTTTTTTGCCCATGGCAATACCAATATGAGCCGATTTTAAAGCCGGGCCGTCATTCACTCCATCGCCTGTCATGGCTACAATATCGCCGTTGGCTTTAAAAGCGTTTATTATCCTCAGTTTAGCTTCTGGAAACATTCTGGTAAAAACATTGGTTGAGCGAACTTTTTCGCGAAGCTCTTCGTCGCTTAAAACCATCAAGGCATCACCGCTTATACTTTTATCATAACCTTTAAAAGCAACCTGCCTGGCAATAGTTGCTGTAGTCGCCGCATTATCACCGGTAACAATTTTAACCGCTATCCCTGCTTTATAAAACGCGTTTAATACGGTTGCAATATTTCTTTTGGGAGGATCGTAAAAGGCGATGATACCTTTAAAGGTCAACTTAAAATCCTGCTGCCTTTGCGGGAAATCCCCACCCTCAAACATTGCTTCGCCTACACCCAAAACACGATAGCCATCGGTGGTCAGGGTAGTTATGGTTTCTTCAACCTGCTTTCTTTCCAACTCATTAAGTCCCGAAAGCTTAACAATGGCTTCGGGAGCTCCCTTTGCCGCGATGATACGGTTGCCTGCATTATCACCAAAAACATGGGTCATCATAGGCGGCTTTCCATCCAAAGGGTATTCATGTACCATGCGGTACATTGGCCTTTCATCCGCTTTAGCGATAGCTCCATAAACATGATGTAATGCGATTTCCATAGGGTCGAACGGAATAGGTTCACTTGCCCACATGGCCATCCTGATCAGTTCCTGTTCGTTTTCATCAAGATTGCCTGTCGCATCCGAAATATGGCCTGAACTAATAGCGAATATCTTTGCCAGCTGCATCCTATTTTCGGTAATGGTACCCGTTTTATCGGTACAGATCACAGTAGCGCTGCCCAGCGTTTCTACCGTTTTCATTTGTTTTACCAGTACGCCCATTTTCATTAAGCGCCAGGCGCCAAGCGCCATAAAGGTGGTTAAGGCAACAGGTATTTCTTCGGGTAAAATACTCATGGCCAGGGTAAGCGCTTTCAATAAGCTGTCGGGCAGATTTTTTGAGTGAGTATAATTAATGCCCCATACAATCAGGAACACCATTACTCCGGCTACCACCATTTTCTTTACAAAATTGCCAATCTGCAATTCTAATGGTGTTTTTTCTTCCTTAATGTTTTCAAGGCTTTTGCCGATCTTGCCCAGTTTGGTTTCGTTGGCAATGGCTGTTACCGTTGCTATAGCTAAACCGCTCGAAACGGTTGTACCCATATACACATAATGATCGTCCTGTTTGGCATCTTTAAATACAGAGAATGACTCGCCTGTAAGTACAGATTCATTAACCGAAAAATCATTTGATTGAACAATGGTGGCATCGGCCATAATGGCTGTTCCCTCTTCAACCACCAGGCTATCGCCAATAACCAGTTCGTCGCTTTTTATAAGTTGGGTTTTACCGTTGCGGATAACTTTGCAGCCAGCCCTGGTATAATCCTTTAGTTTTTCCAAAGCGTTACGGCTACGGGAATCCTGGTAAAGAGAAATAGCCGATACCAAAACAATAGCCGAAGCCAGAAAAACACCGTCGCCGGGTTTACCGCTTAAAAAATAGATGACCGAAGTAACCAACAGTAACAAAACCATTGGTTCTTTTGCCAAACCTTTTATCGCCTCAATAAAAGCGCTCTCTTTTTTATAATCGAGCGCATTACTTCCGTGCTGCTTGCGCGCTAATAAAACCTCATCATCACTAAGTCCAGTTATGCCACTATTATTGGCAGGGTCTGCGGATAGATGAGCAATGCTATCCGGCACATTGTCTATAGTTTCGTGCCTGTTCATTATTTAAATTTGATAGTACAAATAAATGAGTAGCACTTATAACCAAATGGTACTAATACTCGGTTTTAAAAGCCATCTCTCCCAATAGGGCAACACATTGGTTGGCAATTTCAAGTTCTTCGTTGGTTGGTATCACCAGGATTTTGGTTGCCGAACTCTCCGTGTTTATCTCTCTTATAGCCGCCGACCTGATATCGTTTTTGTCATTATCTATCCTAATACCTAAAAACTCCATATCACGGCAAACCATTTCGCGCACCAGGCTTGAGTTTTCGCCAACGCCGGCGGTAAATACAATAGCATCCAGCCCGTTCAAAACCGCGGCGTACGATCCGATGTATTTTTTTATCCGATAAGCGTACATATCATAAGCCAGCTTAGCGTTGGCATCACCTTCATCCATTAGCTTTTTAATATCGCGCATATCATTGCTGCCGGCAAGGCCCTTCATGCCGCTTTGTTTGTTAAGCAGGGTGTCTATCTCTTCGCCCGTGTAACCAGCCTGTGTTATCAGGTAGGTAATTACTGATGGATCAATACTTCCGCTCCGTGTACCCATTATCAGGCCGTCTAATGGTGTCAGGCCCATGCTGGTATCCACACATATTCCGGCATTTACCGCGGCCATGCTGCAGCCGTTGCCCAGGTGTATAGTAATGATCTTTGCATCAGGTTTACCTAAATAATTCAATGCTTGTTCTGTTACGTATTGGTGACTGATACCATGGAAACCATAAACCCGGATAGCGTGATCAGTATAAAACGATTTGGGTATAGCATAGCGAAAAGCTTTCTCGGGCATGGTTTGATGAAAAGCGGTATCAAACACCACAATATGCACTGCCTTTGTAAACAATTTTTGAGCCACCTCTATCCCTTGGTAATGGCCCGGGTTATGCAATGGCGCCATGGGGAATAGCTTTTTGATCTCTTCTTTTACCTCAGGTGTAACTATTGCCGGTGCGGTTAGCTTTTCTCCGCCGTGAACAATGCGGTGACCAACAACCTCTATTTCATCAGGATCGCTTATCACACCAAATTCAGGCTCGGTTAACAGTTTGCCTATCTCTATCATACCTACCTCATGATCGGCAATATACATGGATAAGCTAACTTCTGTTTCGCCTTCGGCCAGGTTTACCTTGTGTGTTATGGTAGCTTCATTTTGCCCGATACGTTCAAGCAAACCGGTGCACACCGGCTTTGTAGAAGGCATTTTAAAAAGCTGGTATTTTATAGAACTGCTGCCGCTGTTGATGATTAAGATATTCATATTAATTTACTAAGGTGGTTTGTAGTTCGGGTACTTCCTGGCTTTGAATAGCTGTGATAACGATGGTATTGAATATATCGTCAACAGTGCAGCCGCGGCTCAGGTCATTCACTGGTTTGTTAAGGCCTTGTAACATCGGGCCAATTGCAAGCGCGCCGGTTTCACGTTGCACCGCTTTATAGGTGTTATTACCGGTATTGAGGTCGGGGAATATTAATACACTGGCGCGGCCAGCAACTTCAGAGTGCGGCATTTTTTGTTTGCCTACACCGGGGTCAACCGCAGCATCGTATTGTATGGGCCCCTCTACCTTTAAGTCGGGGCGTTTGGCTTTTACAATATTTGTAGCGTTACGTACTTTATCTACCTCCTCGCCTACGCCGGATGTACCTGATGAGTAAGATAACATGGCCACGCGCGGCTCAATGCCAAAACGCTTGCTGGTATCGGCCGATGAGATGGCTATTTCTGCCAGTTGCTCTGCTGTTGGGTTGGGATTAACCGCGCAATCGCCAAACACGCAAACCCTGTCTTCCAAACACATAAAGAACACGGATGACACTGTAGAAATTCCCGGTTTGGTTTTAATGAACTGCATAGCCGGTCTTATAGTATGTTGTGTAGTATGCGCCGCGCCGGATACCATGCCGTCCGCGTCGCCTTTATACACCATCATCGAACCGAAGTAAGATACATCGGTCATCAGGTCGCGCGCCATGGCCTGGGTTACCCCTTTGCTTTTACGCAGTTCGTACAGGGTTTCTGCATACTCGTCAAACCTGTCAAAATTGGCCGGATCGATCACCCTGATTTTTAACTGGTCAAGATTCAATCCCAAACGCTTTATGGCATCACTTACTTCATCGGGTTTACCCAATATCACTACATTGGCTATTTGCTGATTAACTATGCGTGCGGCGGCTTTTAGCACCCTGTCGTCGTCGCCCTCGGGCAATACAATGGTTTTTAATTGCTGTTTTGCCCAGGTAACCAGCTGGTACTGGAACATGTGTTTGGTAACCGCGTCTGAATGATAGGTAAGCATGCTTTCGTCAAGCGCAGATACATCAACAAACTTATTAAAGGTATCTATGGCCAATTGTATCTTCTTTGGATTGTCGGGCGTAATACGGGCCTTAATCCCCCCTATCATGGTGCTGGCCTGGAAAGTACCTACACCTACAGAAATAACAGGCACCACATTATGCAAACCTTCTATCAGCCGGGCTATAGGTTCGTCGGGCTGCGAGCCACCTGTAAGCACAATACCTGCCACCTTTGGATAACTTGACGACAGGTTAGCCTGCATTGAACCGATGATGATGTCACCACGGTCGCCGGGAGTAACAATCAATACATTCTCTTTGATGTGATTTAAAAAGTTGGGCAGTTGCATGGCTCCTGTTATAAAGTGGTCTACCTTATTATTAAGATAACTATCGCCAAACAACACTTTGCCTTGTAAATGCTGTATTATATCGTTTATGGTGGGATTTTGCAGATCGGCGTTTGCCGGGATGACCGACAGAATGGTACCCTTTGGCAATTGAACAGAAAGCAGGGTTTGAATGATCTCGGCCTGCTCCGGTTGTATTTTGTTTACTACAATACCCAATACCTGTACCTCGTGATCGTTAAAGTTATGTAGAAAGTTCAGGCTCTCGTTTATGATCTGCCCGGTTGATTTACCCTCGCCAGAAACTACCAATATGGCAGGACTGCACAGGTTCCTGGCTATCATCAGGTTTAGGTCAAACTCAAATGCTACGCCATCGCCTAAATAATCGCTGCCTTCCAAAACCGTAAAATCATAGTTTTCTTCAAGCTTTTTAAATTTACTGATGATGCTGTCTATCATCTCGCCCTGGTTCTCATCTTCCAGGAACTTCATGGCGTCTTGCCTGGTGAAGGCATAAGCATCTTCAAATTTTATGGGCAGCTTAAAGTTCTCGAGTATGGTTTGAATGTGAACGTCCTTCCTTTCGGATAAACTGTCGGAGTTGATAATGGGTTTAAAATACCCTACTTTTTGTGTTTTACACAGCAACCTGTTCACCAGTCCGATGGTAATAACCGATTTACCGCTGCATGGCCCTGCCGATGCTATAAATATACTTTTTGCCATTTTTCAGAAGATAATGATCGCTGTCACACGCGTATTTAATAATGCCTCAAAATTGCTGTATTTGGCTCTCAACTTTCTTGAGCAGCATCAATCTAAAAAGTGATTAATATCAGTTAATCGCTATAAAACCGTATAATTTGCCCGCATTCAAACCTTCCATTATTTAAATGGTTTAATGGAATAATGAAATCGAAGTCCTTTCTATATATTTCATTTGCTGTTGATGTATTGATTGCCGCTGCAAAGTTTATAGCAGCCGGCGTAACCGGCAGTTCGTCCATGTTATCAGAAGGCATCCACTCTGTCATCGACGCTTCGAGCCAGGTACTTTTGTTATGGGGGATAAAAAAAAGCAGCCGCCGGCCCGATTATGAGCGCCCTTTCGGTTATGGCAAAGAGCTCTATTTCTGGTCGTTCATCGTATCGCTCATCATCTTTATTTTAGGGGGCTGTATATCTTTTTACGAAGGATTAATGAGGCTCAGGGAACCCGAACCCATCACCGGCCAAAACTGGAACTACTTTATCCTGGGCTTCTCCGTTGTATTCACGTCCATATCACTGTTCTCGGCGTTAAAGGCATTTAACAAACAGCGAGGCGATAAACCCTTTTTTAAAGCGGTGATACAAAGCAAGGACCCTTCCACTTTTATTGTGCTCCTGGGCGATGTTGGCGATGTGCTGGGTCTCATCATCGCTTTCCTGGGTGTCTATTTCGGAAAATTGCTTAACAACCCTTATTATGATGGACTTGCCTCTATGGCAATAGGTGTATTAATGGTAGCCATCTCATTATTACTGGTTCGCGAAAGCAAAAGCCTGCTCATGGGCGAAACTACGAGCAGAAGAACGTTGCGCAAAATCATAGCGCTTGTGGAGGCTGATATTGCCATTATAAAAGTTAAGCGGCATTTCTCCATGTATATGGCACCCGAAGAAGTATTATTGCAGCTGAATGCCGTATTTAAAGCCAACCTGAGCACCCGCGATATAACCGATGCCATTGAACGGCTCACCAAAACCATACAGGCCGAGTTTCCGCGGATAAAGCAGATCTTTATTGAGCCGGTAGCTAAATAGCCTTTGTTGGTTTGCTCTTCTTCACCTTTATCTTCTGCATGTTCTCCAACATCCTGAATTGCACCATCTCCTTTATCAGATCAACCGGTAATGGCTTATTTATCGGGAACTGGACTGTTCCTTTCGCGCTCTTATAACCCGAAAGCTCTTGCTTGAACTCCTCAATTGCCGATGCCCTTGGGTAAAACCCGATATGATTGGCATGCGCTGCAAACCATACCAGCATGCCATCCAATTTAAACGCGGGCATAGCATAACTGATCGTCTCAGTGGCTGCAGGGGCCACTGCTTTCACCGTTTCGCGAAATTGCTGTAACAACACTTGAGTTTCCGCAGGGAAACCGGCTATGTATTCATCAATATTGGCAGGCTTTTTCATCGTAGGCTCTATTATTAGTTAAGCCAAGATAATTAAAAGCTAAATAAGCTTCAACAGTCGCTCTGAATTTGTAGCGTGAAAGTTACGCTCTTCGTCTGTACTGCTTACAAAAGCTTCATTTATTGTTGCTTATATTTGGATGAATGACCCGCCATTTAAAACTGATACTCCTGCTATGTTTTTTGCTGACGGCTTTTATTAGCCGCGCTGCCAGCATATTGCTGCCTATGGACGATGCGCAAAAAGATCACCTCAAATCGTACGGCGTTGCCTTTTGGGTACTTAAAGCCGGCGGCGAGGTGGATTGGCTGCTCAATTATCGCGGCGGCAGTTTCATGACTGTGTACGATAAAAAGGTTGAAGACGAATGCAAGATACGCGGCGTTAGCTACGAGGTCATATCAGATGCCGCCGTTGGCCAGATCATCACACAGATAAACGATCCCTCGGTAAATATGGACATCGTTAAGCTGGAGAAGGCACCCAAAATAGCAGTTTATTCCCCAAAGAACAAGGGCACTTTAGAAGATGCTGTTGTGCTTGTGCTCAACTATGCCGAAATACCCTTTGATTACATTTACGATGAGGAAGTACTAAAGGGCGACCTCAGTAAGTACGACTGGCTGCACCTGCATCACGAAGACTTTACCGGCCAGTACAGCAAATTCGGTGGCGGTCGCGGTGGCTTTGGCCGTGGCGGAGGCAATGGAGTCTTCAATGTTAGCGGTGGTGGTTTCGGCGGCAGCAGCCAGGGCGAATGGTATGCCGAGGATCGAAAAACAGAAGAAGCACGGGCGCATAAACTGGGTTATAAAAAGGTATCTAAAATGAAACTGGCCGTCGCCCAAACCATCCGCACCTTTTGCCAGGCCGGCGGCTTTTTATTTGCCATGTGCTCCGGTGCCGATAGCTTCGATATCGCGCTTTCCGCTGCCAATACCGATATTGTTGATGTAAACTACGATGGCGACCCACCCGACCCAAACGCACAGGCTAAGCTCGATTTCAGCCAGACACTCGCCTTTCAAAACTTCATTGTTGATGTGAGCCCCTATGGCCGCCAGTTCAGCAATATTGATGTATCCCGCACACGACACATCGACCAGGCCCACGATTTTTTCACCCTCTTCGATTTTTCGGCCAAGTGGGATGTGGTGCCAAGTATGCTTACGCAGGATCACGACCGCGTAATAAAGGGCTTCAAAGGCCTGGCTACCGCATTCGATATCAGTAAATTAAAGCCAGGCGTCACCATTATGGGCGAGCTAAAAACCGCCAATGAGGCTCGTTACATTCACGGTGAATACGGCAAGGGCCAATGGACATTCTACGGCGGACACGATCCCGAAGATTACCAGCACAGCCCCAACGAGCCTCCTACCGATCTGTCCCTGCACCCTAATTCTCCCGGTTACCGGCTCATACTCAATAACATCCTGTTTCCGGCAGCAAAAAAGAAGAAGCAAAAAACATAGATCAACCTATAAATTGATCTCGTTATTCGGGCCTACTTTCTTTTGCTTGTTTACCGTATTACGCCCTACTTTAGTAAAGTTATAGCTTATAGTGGCGGTAAAATTGCGGTTCACTACGGTACTATAGTTTTGGCGGTTAAACGTTTCGCCAACAGTATAGGTGGTATATTTTGTAGCGCCTAAAGGATTGATGGCCATTAACCTTAACCTCAATTTGTTCTTATAAAACACTTTACGCAAAGCCAGGCTGGCTGTTAACGATCCCTTATTTCTGCCCTGTGCCGATGTATTGGTATAATAGTTAAAGTTACCCTCAAAAGCCAGCTTATTTGGCAGATCTACCTGCACTCCCGATTTTGCCTGGAAAGTCAATCCATCGCGGTTAAGCTTACTGTTGTTTGACGACTGGTAAACCATGCGGCCCAATGTGGCTCCGCCGTTAATATTGAACTTTTTGTTCAGCCTGTAGTTGCCATACAGGTTAAAGGTATAGTACTGGCTCGTACCTAAATTATCATATGTGCTCTGGTAAATACTGGTACCTATAGGTTGCGTGGTGATACGCTCGATAATATGGCTGGTAGTTGAATAACCCAAACGCGGGTAAATGGCCCAGCTCTTACCAAAAATACTAAGGCTCAGGTCTAACTGCTGGGTGTATGATGGTGTAAGGTTAGGGTTACCAAAGCTAAAGTTAACCGAGTCGGAAGTTGTAACCTGCGGGTTCAATGAGTAATCTCCCGGACGACCAATACGGCCATTGTAGCTTAATCCCAAGGTATAATTTTTGAACAGCCTGCTTACCGACATGTTCGGAAATACATTGATATAAGGTTTGATATGATACTGCTGCGCTATCGTCGACAGGTCGAAGTTGATATCCGTCAGCTCGCTGCGGCCGCCTATCCTGAACGACCATTTGTTGGCTATCCGTATACTCAAACTCGCATAACCCGAATATATCTTCTCATTAAACAAAAAGCGGTTGGTCAGGTTGGTATTGGTCTGATAGGTATTGCTTGTAAAATTATAGTTCTCAACATCCTGGTTATTATCATTACTCAGGCTATTCATAGATACTCCCAGATCCAGCGTACTTTTTGATGCGCCCAGCGGTTTATCATAATCTATCTTAAGCTCAAATCCCCTGTTGGCGGCATCTACATCATAAGTTTGATCGAGCGGGGTTTTACCCGCTATCGGCATGCCCAGCGAATCAAGATAATGGCGTGCCAGGGCCCTATCTGCCCCCGACGAGTTACGGCTATAGGTGGCGCTGGCGCTCAGCTGCCCGCCGCCATGTTTAAACTTGAGCGTGTAATCGCCGTCAAGCACCATATTGAACGAGCTGTTCCGGTTGCTATTGGCCTGCGTATTCATCTTGTTCTGAACAAGCGCTTCATTCAGGTAAGCATCATCGCTAAACGATGAACCATCCGAATTATTAAAGTTAAAGTTGGATGTTAAACGAATATTCTGCGTGGTATCAATATCCCAGTTCATGCTTTCGCGAAAGTTCTGGCCATGGTTCTGCCCTCTTCTGGAGCCCTCCTGGTTATGGTAGTTTGTATCAGGCAGGTAGTTCTGGTTATAGGTTTGGTTACCCGCGCTGGTCTGGCTTTCGCCGAAGGCATAGCTGCTGGTTAAAGCGAAGCCCTTACTGCGATAGGCCGCGTACGCGTTGGCGTTATAGTTCCCCAGGGTACCCGCGTTTAAAGACAAAGTGCCGTTCAGGCCAACCTTATAGCCTTTTTTTAATACGATGTTGATAATGCCCTCGCCGTCTGCCGAGTATTTGGCAGG
>Ga0070659_100000290_pt1 | contig 39295 bp, 30 predicted proteins | sample KBSC23metaG_FD_64666 | JGI IMG/M metagenome (GOLD analysis project Ga0070659, IMG submission 64666) | Corn rhizosphere microbial communities from Kellogg Biological Station, Michigan, USA - KBS C2-3 metaG | ecosystem: Host-associated > Plants > Roots > Rhizosphere > Soil ... | reverse complement strand
AGGCGCTCCTTGGCGCTCGGACCGACCCAGGTGCGCTGCGACTTGAGCAGCTTGGCCAGCGGAGAGTCCGCGGGCATCTCGCAGGTGAGGCCATTGGTGAGCGTGACCGTTTCGAGATCAGCGGTTGCGGTTGCCATCTGCCGATTATCCCTTCACCGCAGCGTCGAGCGCTTGGTCGAGGTCGTCGAGGATGTCGTCCAGGTCCTCGATGCCGACACTGATGCGCACCAGTCCGGGCAGCACGCCGCCGGCGAGCAGCTGCTCCTCGCTGAGCTGGGCGTGGGTGGTGGACGCGGGATGGATGACGAGCGTCTTGGCATCCCCGATGTTGGCCAGGTGGCTGGCCAGGTTCACGCTCTCGATGAAACGCTGCCCGACCGCTCGACTGGACGCCGAGCCGGTGCCCTTCACGCCGAAGCTGAACACCGAGCCCGGCCCCTTGGGCAGGTACTTGGCCGCGCGCTCGTGGTGCGGGTGACTCGCGAGCCCGGCGTAGTTCACGAACTCCACCCGCGTGTCGGCCTCGAGCCACTCGGCGACCGCCTGGGCGTTCTCGACGTGGGCCTGCATCCGGAACGGCAGCGTCTCGACGCCCTGCGCCAGCAGCCACGCCGAGTGCGGCGCGAGCACGGGGCCGATGTCGCGCAGCTGCTCGGCTCGCAGCCGGGTCAGGAAGGCGTACTCGCCGAAGTTGCCGTGCCAGTTCAGCCCGCCGTAATGCGGCACCGGCTCGTCGAAGAGCGGGAAGTGCTCGTTGGCCCAGTGGAAGCGGCCCGACTCGACGACGACTCCTCCGAGGGTGGTGCCGTGCCCGCCCAGGAACTTGGTCGCCGAGTGGATGACGACGTCGGCTCCCCACTCAATGGGTCGGTTCAGGTAGGGCGTCGCCACCGTCGAGTCGACGATGAGCGGGATGTGGTGGCTGTGCGCCACCGCCGCCAGCCCCTCGAGGTCGGCGATCTCGCCGGACGGGTTCGCGATCGTCTCGACGAAGATCAGCTTGGTCTTATCGGTCACCGCGGCGTCGTAGTCGGCCGGATCCGACGAGTGCACGAACGTGGTCTCGACCCCGAAACGGCGCAGTGTCACATCGAGCTGGGTAATGGTGCCGCCGTACAGGCTCGCGCTGGCGACGATGTGGTCGCCGGCTCCGGCCAGCGAGGCGAAGGTGATGAACTCGGCGCCGAGTCCGGATGCGGTGGCCACCGCGCCGATCCCGCCCTCCAGCGAGGCGACCCGCTCCTCGAAACTCGCGACCGTCGGGTTCGCTAGCCGGCTGTAGATGTTGCCGTACTTCTGCAGAGCGAAGCGGGCGGCGGCATCCGCGGTGTCGTCGAAGACGAACGCGCTGGTCTGGTAGATGGGGAGGGCGCGGGAGCCCGTCACCGCATCCGGGATGTTGCCGGCATGGATGGCTCGGGTGCGGAACCCGTACTCGCGGTCGGAGCGGTCGGCGCTGCGTTCTGGCATGCCTGCCAGGCTACCGGCGGGCGATGGCCTGTTTCGCCGTGTTGCGGCGCGCGCGACGGGTCAGCAGCAGAGCGCCGAGCAGAAGCAGGCCGGTGGCGAGCGAGGTCGAGGCCATCCAGGCCGTCGGCGCCGAGTCCACGCCCGTGGCGGCGAGAGCGGGGGACGTCTGGACCTCGACCGCGCCGATGTCGACCCGGCCGTTGACCACTCGCGCAAACCCGGTGCCGCGCTGATCGGTCGCCGGGACGGTGAATCCCGGGTCGCCGAGGTCGATGGCCGGGCTGCCGGCGACGGGCAGCCGGGTCTGGGTCGGGCCACCGTTGTTGGTCAGCGGGCCGAGGCCGGCGTCGGTGACACCGAATTGCATCCCGAGCAGGCCGACCAGTTGGGGTCCTGCCGTGTCGGAGGTGATCGAGTACCCGATCTCGGCGGGGGTGCCAGCGACCTGGAATGCCGGTGTCGCGTCCGTCGAGATCGCGATGATGTCGCGCGCCTCGACGGCGTTCGCTGCCGCGTTGGAGTTCGACACCACCTGCAGCACGCCCGGCCCGAAGAATGTGCTGGAGGCGAGCCGCAAGAAGTTGTTGTTGCTGCCGGCGAACAGGAGCGGGGTGGCCGCGCCGGTCTCGTCGAGGGTCGATTGCAGCACGTCGAACTCGCCGGTGTCTCCGATGATGCCGACGGCGACATCGAGCCCGTTGCCGATCGCCGTCCCGCTGAAGCTGTTGCCCGTCATGGTCGAGCTCGAGAGCAGCAAGGTCCCTTCGACGTCGTTGACGTAGCCGACGCCTCCGCGGGGCGGAACGACGCCGCTGGTCGAGGAGTTCCCCGAGAACGTCGACTGGTCGATGGTGAGCGTCACGCCGGCCGGGATCGTGTCGACCTCGAAGGCGGCCCCTCCGATGAACCCGGTGGCTCCGGAGGTGTTGCCGGTGAAGGTGTTGCCCGTCCAGGTGCTGTCACCCGAGAAGTTCGAGATCCCGATCGCTCCGCCGTCGATGCCGGCCGAGTTGTTGGCGAACGCCGATCCAGAGATGTTCACGCTGTTCGCCGCGTTGAGGAAGATCGCGCCGCCATTGTGGCCCGCGGTGTTGTTGCTGAAGGTCGAGCCGGTGACCGTCAGGTCGTTGACCGAGCCGACGATGATCGCCCCGCCGTCCGAGTCCGCGACCGTGGCCGAGTTGCCGGTGAAGGTGCAGTCGGTCACCGTGAGATCGCCCGTCTGGAGCAGCAGTTCGACGGCGGGATGCGGGAAGTTCTGGAAGGTGTCGTCAGTCAGCGTGACCGTGCCCGGTCCGCCGGCCGTGGTGATCGCGTCACCGCTCGTCACGGTGGTCGAGGCCTGCATGATGACGTCGTCGACCTCGAGATCGACGCCCGTCGGCGGACCGGTCACCTGGAAGATGGGAGCTGAATTCGGCCCGATGATCGTCGGCGGGTTCGACGCGTCGCCCTCGATCGTGACGGACGCCGTGACCTGCGGGTTCGAAAAGCCCGACATGTCGATGACCAGGCCGGGCGCGATCGTGATGGTGGAGCCGGCCGAACCGTTCGCGTCGGTGATCGCCTGCGGCAGACTGCCCGCGCCGGACGACGCCCCGTTTGTCACCGTGAAGGTGGCGGCATAGGCCGGAGCAGCCGTCACGACACCCAACGCGACCGCGATGGCGGCGACCGCGAGACCGGCCAGAAGGCGGCTGGTGCGTCGGATGGGTGTGGTCATGAGGCCTCTTCGTTGGCGCAAACGGGTCGAACGGATGCTACACCCTGGCTCACTCGCGGGAGTTCACTCGCTGCGGCTCACTCGTCCTCGCTCGCGATGGGCACCAGCTTCTCGTCGTCCTCGTCGGTGATGACGTGCTCCTCGTGCTCCTCGTGCCCTCGGATGCGGAAGTAGAGGTAGATGCCGGTGGCCACGATGCCGAAGCCGACGACGATCCCGATCCAGGTCCACAGCGACGACCCGAGTTCTGCCCAGTTGCCCTCCCATGGCACCACCGCCACCACGAAGATGAACACCGCGAGCAGGTAGAGGGCGCCCCAGAGCACCTTGGACTTCTCGTAGAGCTTCTCGCCCTCGAGCAGCTTGAGCGGCAGCAGTTCGACCATGAGACCGACGACGGCCTCGGTCGTGATGGCGACCAGTGTCTCGATCGCGAGCTCGGAGGCGAAGGTGCCGCCCTCCTGCTTGACGTCGAAGAGGCTGAACGCGAACCAGGCGAGCAGCGCGACTCCGAGCAGGATCGAACTGCGCAGCAGCACCGCGCGCCACGCCTGCTTCGCCAGGTGCTTCTCGGAGATGACGAGCCCGAGCACGAGACCGATCAGGAATCCCGGTGAGAAGTCGAACAGACGCGACACCACGACGCCGACCACGGTCAGGATGAGGCCGAGCGGACGAAGGCGGACCTCGACATCCACCCTCCAGCGGCCGCGCATGATCCGGCTGACCACCGCATTCGTCAGGTAGCTGACGATGGCGAGGGCGATCGCCAGGCCGAGGAACAGGCGCAGCGACGGCAGCGAGAAACCGAATCGCGGATCCGCGAAACCGAACAGCAGCGCCGTCGCGGTCGTGAGCAGCAGCCCCGACACCACGGGTGTTCGATGCAGGAAAGCGACGAGCCGCGCCCAGCGACCCTGCCCCGGCTCGCGCTTGGGGCGCCGCTTGGTGAACCGCTCGTACTGCTCGGCGAGCGTGGCATTGAGCAGATGGCCGGGCAGCACGGCGAAGATCAGCAGCACCAGCCCGATCTCGATGGCGGCCGGGATCTTCGCCGGGTGCGCCACGACATCGGCGATGGTGTTCAGACCGTGGGTCAGGATGTTGCTGTTCGGGCCGTGGTGGTCGATGCCGGGACCCTCGGAGCTGCCCAGCGGCGACGGCGAGTCGCTCGGGCTCGACGAGTCGCCGGCTCCGCTCGAGTCGGAGTTCGTGACCACCTTGAGCGCCTGCTGGCTGGGGACCGCCGAGCTTCCCGGCGGAGTCAGCGTCATGACGATCGTGTGGGCGCCGGCCGGGAAGTCGGCGGGAACCGTCACCGGGAGGGAGAAGGTGCCATCCGGCTGGACCACAGCCGAGCCGATCGACACCGCCTTGGAGTGCAGTTCGCCGCTGACCGTCGCTCCCGGCGGCAGGTCCGTGCCGCTCACCGTGAAGGTGTCGCCGGGGTGCACGTTGTTGAGGTCGACGCCGGTGATGGTGAAGAACCAGTCGGGGAACGGCGTGGGGCTCGGGGTATCGGTGGAAATTCCGGTGACGTGGATCTTCGCCGACACGATGGAGCTGCCGGCCGAGAGGCCGCCGGTGATGTGCTCGATCTCGAATATCTCTCTGGTGTTGCCGTCGTTGACGTCTTCGACGAAGGCCTGGAAGGTGTGCGTACCTGCCTTGAGCCCGGTGATGATGCAGCTCCAGGTGCCGTTGGCGGCGACCGTCGATCCGTCGCACTTGGGAGTATTGCCGTCCACGAGCACGTGGACCAGGTCGCCGACTGCGTCGATCGTGTCGGTAGCCACCGTGCCGCTGAGCACCGCGCGACCGCTTCCACTCGGCGTCACGGACAGCGTCGGAGTGCTCGGCACAGTGAAGTAGCGATCGATCTCGCCATAGGTGGCGTCCTGAGTCACCGAGTATTCGTAGTACCCCGGGTCCGCTCCCGAGAGGTCGCAGGTGTTGGTCCCGACGATGACTCCTTCGGTCGAACACGATGGTTCCGTGCTGAAGTCTCCCCACCCGTTGTACGGGCCCCCTTCGCCCTCCAAGGTCTGCCACAGGTAGTAGTACGCGTCGGTTCCGATCGAGCCCGCCCCGGGTGTCGCGACCAGGTGGGCACCGGCCGGTCGTGCCTCGAAGGTGGCGTTGGGGTAGTACGTGATCGGCGCACTGGGCGACGAGAGGGCTCCGGCCAGGTAGTCGGGTGCGAGATTGCACCCCTCCGCGTCGCCGTTGCAGTTGCCGATGTCGAGCTGGATCGCCCAATACGTCGCGTTCAGATCGAGGGCGCTGCTGCTCCCGCAGCTCCAGGTGCCGTCGGCGTAGTTCACCGTCGTGGAGCCGCACACCACGGTGAAGCTCGGGGGGAACACCGAGAAGTTGCCGGACACGACCTCGACCTCATCCGACGGAGTTCCGCTGCCGAAGAAATCGACGCCCTCTGAGGTGCTCATCGCGGTGAGGGTCGGCGCGCTGGGCACGTAGAAGTAGGTGCTGGTCGACGTCGGATCCGACGAGCTGTCGCTCCAGCTCTGCGTGACGGTGACCTGCCACAAGCCGGTGCCGGCGACATAGACCGATCCGTAGGTGTGCGTGGCCGCATCGACCGAGTTGCTCGACTGAGCGACCTGAGGGGAGCCGATCGGATCTTCCGTACTGGTGTCGATCTGCTGGGAGGTGATCGTGATCTCGTCGGCCCCGCCCGTCAGGGTGACCGTCGGTTCGATCGACCGGATGCTGGGGAAGGCCCAGGAGACATCGGGAGTGAAGACGGTGCTGGCGAATGTCGAGAACATCGGACGGAATCCGCCGACGCCGCCCGGGTCCGGGGACGGGCTCGACGAGTCAGACGGCGTATCGGACGGCGTGCCGGTGTCGCTCGGGCTGGCGCTGTCGGTGGCGGTCGTCGAATCAGAGGGGGACGCCGTGTCGGTCTGTGTCGCCGCATCCGTCGTCGGTGCGCCGGTGTCGGTCGTCGGGGTTGCCGCTGAGCTGGCGTCCGAGACCGATGCGGTCGGGTCAACCGTCGGCGACGCATCGCTGCGATAGCTCATGCCGAGGGTCGCGCTGAGGGCGACGACGGCGCCGAAGCTGAGGGCGGCAAAGCCGATGGCACGCATGGGGGGACTCCTGTGGGTGGAAGGAGTGGAACTGAGGCTGTGGAAATAGAGACGCACTCGGGGGATGCGTGTTCGGCTCAACCTACCGCTGGCGGGGTCGCGAGGGAATATCGGATCCTGCTGCTCTTACATGCTCGTTACGCGGGCACCACCGGCTTGACCGCCTCGTCGTGCTCCTCGTGCGCGTCGAGCGCATGCGGACCCTTCCCGGTCAGACGGAAGGCGAGCCACACCGCCAAAGCGAGCACGGAGAACAAGACCAGCACCGCGAGCCATGCCCAGAACGAGACATCCGGCCCCTCTTCGGTGAAGGCGCGGGGGATGACCAGGATGGCGAAGAGGAAGCCGACCGGGAGGGCGATCGCGGCCCACAGCCAGCGGGAGCCCTCGAAGAGCTGCTTGCCCTCCATGAACGTGACGGGGATGAGCGCCACGACCAGACCGGTGAGCCCTTCGTCGGTTGCCGCGACCAGGGTCTCGCGAGTGAGCAACCCGGCGAAGTCGTGCGATTCCGGCCCGGCGCTCAGCAGGGAGTACAGCAGCCAGGCGCCGGTGGCAATGCCGGCCGTGATGCCCATCCGGAGGACAACGGCGCGCTTGCGATGCTCGGCGCGAGCGTCGGATGCGAGCTCGAGTCCCATCACCAGGCCGATCAGCAGTCCCGGGTGGAATCCGAAGATCCGGGATGCCACCACCCCGGCGATCGAGAGCACGAGTGCCCCCGGCTGCACGACGACCCGGGCGCGGGCCGACCAGCGACGGCGGAGCAGGGTCGAGGTCGCGAGGTTGGGCACCTCCATCACGAGCAGCAGGCCGATGGCCAGAGCGAGAGTCGACCTCAGCGAGACGAGGTCGAATCCGAATTTCGGATCGGCGAAGCCGAAGGCCACGCTGGCGAGCACGATGATCGCGGGTCCCGAGAACGGGATGCGCGGAATACGCGACCGCAGTCGGCGCCAGCGCGCGGCGACCGGCGCCAGGCGGGAGAACCAGCCGGCGATCCGGTGCGAGTTCGCCTCGATCGTGTCATCGAGGAAGTGCGCGGGGATGGCGACCAGCAGCAGGATGATCGCGCCGAAGCCACCGGCTGCCGCGAAGCTCGCCGGCGCTCCGAGCAGGTCGGCCAAGGTCGGCAGGGCGTTGCTCAGCGCGCTCGGCGTCGAGGGTTCGTTGCGCGAGGGCGGAGGGCTGGACGTCGGGTGACGTTTGCCGACCACCGGGAGCGACGCATCCGGAGCGGGGTCCGGCGTCACGGGCAGGGCCAGGGTGGTCAGCTCGACCGGCGGACCGTCGGGTTTCGTCGTGGGCTTGCCGCTCGGAACGTGCGGGGGGACGACCGCCGGAGGGGTGTGGGTCGGGGTGGGTGTGGGCGTCGGCGTCGGCGTGGGTGTGGGCGTCGGTGTCGGTGTCGGTGTCGGCGTCGGCACCGGTTTGGGCCCCTGAACCGCTGGCGGGACGACCACGAATCGGCCACTCGCCACCCCGCCCGAGGCCCCTCCGGACTGCGTCGCGGTGACCTGGTGATCGCCGTGCGACCAGCCGCCCCCGGCCGGCACGTGACACGACCACGAGACCGAGCCGGGGCCGAGGCCTGAGCAGCTTGCGTCGACCGTGGTCCAGCTGTTGCCCGGCGGCCGGATGGCGACGGTCACCGTCGCGTCGGCGTCTTTGCTTCCCGAGATCGTCACCGTGGTGTCGGGATGGATCGGGCTGGGGCCGATGGCGATCCCGACCCCGGCGGCCGCCGGTGACGCCGACATGAGGAGCCCGACGGCGGGCACGCCGAGGAGCAGCGTCAGCGCCAGGGCGGGCGCGACGACAGGACGGAAATGCAAAGTGGGCATCGGGGGCTGCCTTCGGGTATGCCGTCATCATGGCACCCCGTATCCCGGCGCAATGTTAAAACTTTGTAACGCCCTGAGAGCGGTTCAGATCCAGCTCGGGAACCAGTAGTGCAGCTGCACGAACCAGTGCGGGATGGGCGTGCCCGTCCACATCGGCAGGAAGAACAGGCTGAGCAACGCGCAGACCCCGAGGAAGATCCCGACGACCCGCAGGCCGACGACCCGACGCGCTTCGGCATCCGCCGCGTTGCCGATCAGGATGCGGAGCACCGCGGTCAGCGCCAGGATCAGATACGGCTCGAAGGCGATCGTGTAGAACTGGAAGACCGTGCGGGTCGAGTAGAACAGCACCCACGGCAGGTACCCGGCGGCGACCGCGGTGAGGATGAAGGCCTCGCGCCAGACATCGCCCCGGCGCCAGGCACCCCAGACCGCGCGGACCAGCAGGAAGAGCACGGCGGCGGTGCAGGCCCACCAGATCAACGGGTTGGCGATGTCGAGGATCTGCGACGACGTGCCGTTGCCCAGATCCCGATAGAACATGCTGGTCGGCCGCACCTCGAACAGCCAGGTGAGCGGATACGCCTGGTACGAGTGCGGCGTGTGCAGGTTGATGTTGTAGTTGTAGATCTCGCTCTGGAAGTGGTACCAGCTCTGCAGCGGGATCGGCACCCACGACAGCAGACCGTGCCACTGGTTCACCGCCGCTTCTGCCCAGTGCCGGTCGTAGCCGCTGCCGGTGACGAACCATCCGATCCAGCAGGCCACATAGGTGACGGCCGCGAGCGGCACCATGATCAGGAACGTCGCCGGACCCTGCTTCAGGATGGTGCCCGCCGCCCAGCGGGTAAGGCCCGCCTTGCGCCGCGCGAGCAGGTCGCTGACCAGCGAGTAGATGGCGAACCCGACCAGGAAGTAGACGCCGCTCCATTTCACCCCGCTCGTGAGTCCGAAGCTGAAGGCGGCGAGGATCAACCAGGGCCGCCACCACAGGGCCGGTCCCCAGGAGGTGGAGCGTCCGGCGGCGCCGCGCCGCGCCATCCACTCGGCCAGTCGTCGTTGCGACCACCGCCGATCGAGCAGAACCAGGATCACGCCCACCAGGGCGAAGAGCGCCACGATCCCGTCGAGCAGTGCGACCCGGCTGAGCACGATCGCGTTGCCGTCGATGGCCAGCAGCCCGCCCGCGATCGTGGCGAGCAGGGTGGAGTGGAACAGCATCCAGGCGATGACCATGGTGAGGACCACCAGCAGGATGCCGACGATCGCCGTCGAGAACCGCCAGCCGAAGCTGCTGCCGCCCCCGAACAGCGCCAGGCCCGCCGAGATGACCCACTTGCCCAGCGGCGGATGTGCGAGGAACTCGGGATTGTGCAGGTAGCCGTTCACGTCGCCGGCGTTGAACGCGGGGTTCGGATCGGCGCCCCAGAGGCCCTCGTATCCGAGGTGCATGAGCGTCCAGGCGTCTTTCACGTAGTAGGTCTCGTCGAAGACCAACTCGTGCGGGTAGGCCAGGCCGACGAGGCGCAGCAGCGCGGCGACGATCACGACGACGACGGGCCCGCCCCAGTGCCAGATGGCGTGCGCGTAGCGGCGGCGCATGAGCATGTCCCACCAGTCATCGAAGCGGGAGCCCGTCAACTCGGGCGGCGCGAACGTCACCGGGGAATCCTATGCGGAGCCGCCCGCTGCGCGGCTGCGCCGTCGCGGGGGACGGCAGAATGGCCGGGTGATCATCCTCGCGGCGACGCCGATCGGCAATCTCGGCGACGCCTCGCGCCGGCTGGTCGAGACGCTCGGCCGGGTCGACGTGATCGCGTCGGAAGACACCCGCACCACGATCCAGTTGCTCAGCGCACTCGGCGTCGAGAACCGGCCGCGGCTGATCGCGCTGCACGAGCACAACGAGGGCGCCAAGGCGGCCGAGATCGTCGAGCTGGCGCGCAATACCGATGTGCTGGTCCTGAGTGACGCGGGGATGCCGACGGTCAGCGATCCGGGCTACGCGCTGGTGGTCGCCGCCGCGACGGCCGGAGTCACGGTCACCGCGCTGCCCGGCCCGAGCGCCGTGCTGATGGCGCTCGCGGTGAGCGGACTGCCGACCGACCGTTTCGTGTTCGAGGGCTTCCTGCCGCGCAAGGGCCGGCTGGCCGCGCTGCGGGCGCTGGCATCCGAACCTCGCACCCTGGTCTTCTTCGAGAGCCCGCACCGGATCGCGGATGCCCTCGCCGACCTGGCGACCGCGTTCGGCCCGGAGCGGCGCGCTGCCGTGTGCCGCGAGCTGACCAAGCTGCACGAGGAGGTCGCCCGGGGCACCCTCGCGGAGCTCGCCGAGCAGTTCGCGGACGGTGCGCGCGGCGAGATCGCGCTGGTGGTGGCGGGGGCTCCGCCCGCGTCCGCGTCGCTCGAGGACGGCGTGGCCCGAGTGCTGCAGCTGGTCGCCGACGGGGTGCGATTGCGCGAGGCATCCACCGAGGTCGCCGAAGTCACCGGGCTGGGGCGGCGCGAGCTCTACGAGGCGGCGCTGCGGCTGAAGTGAGCAGCCGGTAACAAACCGGAGCCGCCCGTAGACTCGAAGCCATGGCTTCCGGCGACGCGTTCTATCTCACGACGCCCATCTTCTACGTCAACGATGTGCCCCACATCGGGCACGCGTACACCGAGGTGGCGGCCGACGTGCTGGCGCGCTGGCACCGCCAGGCGGGCGATGACAGCTGGTTGCTGACCGGCACCGACGAGCACGGCGAGAAGGTGCTGCGCACCGCGACCGCCCACAACACGACCCCGAAGCAGTGGGCGGACCAGCTGGTCGAGAGCGCCTGGAAGCCGCTGCTGCAGACCGTCGACATCGCCAACGACGACTACATCCGCACAACGGACGAGCGGCACGAGAAGGGGGTCGCGGCGTTCATCCAGCAGTTGCACGACGACGGCCACATCTACGAGGGCGTGTACGAGGGCTACTACTGCGTCGGCTGCGAGGAGTACAAGTCGCGCGATGAGCTGGTCGAGACCGAGACCGGCGACTACGCGGGTCAACTGGTGTGCGCCATCCATTCGCGGCCGGTCGAGATCCTCAAGGAGAAGAACTACTTCTTCCGGATGAGCGACTTCCAGCAGCAGCTGCTCGACCTGTACGAGAGCCAGCCCGACTTCGTGCAGCCCGAGAGCGTGCGCAACGAGATCATCCAGTTCGTGAAGCAGGGCCTCGAAGACCTGTCGATCTCGCGCTCGAGCTTCGACTGGGGCATCCCGGTGCCGTGGGATCACTCGCACGTGATCTACGTCTGGTTCGACGCGCTGCTGAACTACGTCACCGCGGTCGGCTACGGCGATCCGGAGCGCCGCGAGGAGTTCCTCCGGCGCTGGCCGGCGAACCACCTGGTCGGCAAAGACATCGCGCGCTTCCACGCCGTGATCTGGCCGGCCATGCTGATGGCCGCCGGGCTGTCGGTGCCGAAGCGCGTGTTCGGCCACGGCTGGCTGCTGGTCGGCGGCGAGAAGATGAGCAAGTCGAAGCTGACCGGCATCGCACCGCAGCAGATCACCGAGGTGTTCGGCAGCGATGCGTTCCGCTACTACTTCTTGCGCGCGATCTCGTTCGGACAGGACGGGTCGTTCAGCTGGGAGGACCTGTCGGCCCGCTACCAGGCCGAGCTGGCCAACGGCTTCGGCAACCTGGCTTCGCGCGTGGTCGCGATGGTCACGCGCTACTGCGATGGTCTGCTGCCCGCTGCCGCCGACTACCTGGATGCCGACCTCGCCATCCAGGGCACGGTCGCCCGCGCCGCGGCCGACGCCGACGCCGCGATCGAGCGGTTCGCGATCCACGAGGCGATCGCCGCCATCTGGACGATCGTCGACGAGCTCAACGGCTACATCACCGAGCAGCAGCCGTGGGTGCTGGCGAAGGATCCGACTCAGGCCGAGCGACTGAGCACCGTGCTCTACACCGCCACCGAAGGACTCCGCGCGCTCGCCGTGCTGCTGAGCCCCGTCATCCCGAAGGCGACCGCCAAGCTGTGGGACGCGCTCGGAGCCGAGGGCGTGCTCGGTGCCCTGACGTCGCAGCCGATCCGCGACGCGGGTCGCTGGGGCCAACTGCCGGTCGGCAGCGCGATCAGTGCGCTCGAGGGGTTGTTCCCGCGCATCGAGGAGCCTGTCCCCGCGTGACCGAGCCCTTCCTGCGAGCGCGCGAGACCGAGTCGCCGGACCCGACTCGGGACTACCCGCCGCTGCCGGAGCCGCTCGTCGTGCCGGTGTACGACAACCACACCCACCTGGAGATTCAGGATGGCGTGACGCCGCTGGACTACCGCGAGCAGCTGGACCGCGCGTCCAGCGTCGGCGTGCGGGGCGTCGTGCAGGTCGGAACCGACCTCGAGACCTCGCGGTGGAGCGCCGACATCGCCGCGCGGGAGCCCCGCGTGATCGCGGCGGTGGCGCTGCATCCGAATGAGGCGCCCGCGCTGGCGAACGCCGGCATCCTCGACGAGCACCTGGCCGGCATCGCCGCGCTCGCCGCCCGCTCGCGGGTTCGCGCCATCGGCGAGACCGGGCTCGACTTCTTCCGGACCCCCGACGAGGCGGGTCAGCGCGCACAGCTCGCCTCGTTCGAGGCGCACATCGAGCTGGCCAAGCAGCAGAACCTGGCGCTGCAGATCCACGACCGCGACGCGCACGAGCTGGTGCTGCAGACCCTGCGCCGGGTCGGCGCGCCCGAGCGGACGGTATTCCACTGCTTCAGCGGCGATCGCGAGTTCGCCCGGATCGTCGCCGACTCGGGCTGGTACCTCTCCTTCGCCGGCACGGTCACGTTCAAGAACGCCGAGCCGCTGCGCGAGGCGCTCGAGACGATCCCGCGCTCGCGCATCCTGATCGAGACGGATGCCCCGTACCTGACCCCGATGCCGTTCCGCGGCCGGCCGAACTCGGCCTACCTGATCCCGCACACGCTCCGGGCGATGGCCGCGCACCTGGGCACCGATCCCTCGATGCTCGCCGCGCAGATCAGCTCGAACACCGAGCTGGTCTACGGCCACTGGGACGACGACCCGGTCGACCCGCCCACCGGACCGTTCGAGCCGCACCCGTGAGCGGCGCCTCGTGACGCTGCTCGGCCCCGCCGAGATCCGCGACCTCGCCGAGCAGCTCGACCTGCAGCCCACCAAGAAGCTCGGCCAGAACTTCGTCGTCGACGCCAACACGGTGCGGCGCATCGTGCGGATCGCCGGGGTCGAACCGGGCGACGAGGTGCTCGAGGTCGGACCGGGGCTCGGTTCGCTGACGCTCGGGCTGCTCGAGGCCGGCGCTCGCGTGACGGCCGTCGAGATCGACCAGCGCCTGGCGACGCAGCTGCCGCTGACCGTCGCCCAGCTGGACCCGGAGGGGGCCGAGCGCCTGACCGTGATCACAGCCGATGCGATGAAGGTCGCCGACCTGCCGGGCGCCCCGACCCGGCTGGTGGCGAATTTGCCGTACAACGTGTCGGTGCCGGTGCTGCTGCACCTGCTGCAGACGGTGCCGTCGCTGCAGACCGCCCTGGTGATGGTGCAGGCCGAAGTGGGGCAGCGCATCGCGGCCGGGCCGGGCTCGAAGGTGTACGGGTCGCCCAGCGTCAAGGCGGCCTGGTACGGCAGCTGGTCGACTGCCGGGCAGGTGAGTCGGCAGGTGTTCTGGCCGGTTCCGAATGTGGACTCGATCCTGGTGTCGTTCGCGCGTGCTGACTCTCTGCCCGGCTCCGAGGATGAGCGCGCCGAGGTGTTCGCGCTCGTGGACGGGGCGTTCGGGCAGCGCCGCAAGATGCTGCGCCAGGCGTTGGCCGAGCAGCTCGGCGGCTCGGCCGCCGCATCCACTCGGCTGGAGGCGGCGGGGGTCGACCCGACGCTGCGCGGGGAGCAGCTGAGCATGCCGGACTTCTTGGCGATCGCGCGCGCTCGGTAGCGACAGGCGCCGAAACAGTCGGGTAACACGCGTCGCCTAGGGTGGAGGGATGAACTCCCGGGCGTCCTCCCGCACGGTGCACGTCAAGGCCCCCGGCAAGATCAACGTCTTCCTCAAGGTGGGTGCCCAGCTCGACGACGGCTACCACGACGTCGCGATCGCCTACCAGGCGGTATCGCTGTACGAAGAGGTGCGGGTCTCGGAGTCCGACGATTTCCAGGTCACTGTCGGTGGCAGCGTCGAGCTGAGCCGGGTGCCGACCGATGGCGGGAACATCGCGATCAAGGCGGCCCGCCTGCTGGCCGCCAAGACCGGATACCGGGGCGGGGCATCCATCGAGATCTCGAAGCACGTGCCGGTCACCGGGGGCATGGGAGGCGGATCGGCGGATGCCGCGGCCACCCTGATCGCCTGCGACACCCTCTGGGGCACCGAGTTGCCGCGCGAAGACATGCTCGACCTGGCGCGCAAGCTCGGAGCCGACGTGCCCTTCGCCCTCACCGGAGGCACGGCCATCGGCACCGGACGCGGCGACGAGCTGTCACCCGCCCTCGCCCAGGGCTCGTTCCAGTGGGTGCTGGCCCTGGCCGACTACGGACTGTCGACGCCCGAGGTCTACGCCGAGCTCGACCGGCACCGCGAGCGGCACGCGCAAGACATCTTCCCGGTCGACCCGCGGCCGTCTGTCGACACCGACGTGCTGCAGGCGCTGCGCGCCGGCGATCCGGCCATGCTGGCGGCCGCCATGCACAACGATCTGCAGGCGGCGGCGCTACACCTGCAGCCCTCGCTCACCGAGGTCATCGAGTTGGGCGAGCAGAACGGCGCGCTGGCCGGCATCGTGTCGGGCTCTGGCCCGACGGTCGCCTTCCTGGCCGCCGACCTGGATGCCGCCCTCGAGCTGCAGGTCGCCCTCTCGGCGGCGCGGCTCAACGTGGTGCGCGCGACCGGACCGGTGCACGGGGCGCGGCTGGTCGGCGACTAGCGGTTCCCGCGAGAGTACGCACTTCTGCGTACCTTCGACGTCGAGAGTCGGGCTGAAACGTACTTTCGCGAGCCGCTCAGTAGCTTTCGGGCTGCGTGAAGAAGCCGCTCGGGTCGTATTGCTTCTTGATGGCGCGCAGCTTCGGCAGGTTGTCGCCGTAGTACGCGGTGTCGGGATCGCTGAGCGAGCCGTCGGCGTAGTTGACGTAGGCGTGGTCGCCCCAGTGCGGCGTCATGGCGGCGCGGAATCCGCGCACGTAGGCGTCGATCGGCGCCGGATCGCGGCCGTCGTCGAAGGTGCCGGTGTACTGGACGGTGTAGAGCGCGGCGCGATGCGGGAAGGCGGTCGCGCCGGGGGCGAGCTTCGCAACGGCGCCGCCCAGGGCATCCATCGATATGCCGCCCTCGCGGATGCCCGCGACCGACTGCGCCGCCTGCGCCTGGGCGACCACCTCGGCGATGCCGGTGCTGTCGAGGGCGGTGTATCCGATGCTCGAGGTTCCCGAGCTCGACTCGCGCGCCAGCTTGCCGCCCGGGCCGGTGGTGCACTCGGCGATCGAGAGGCCCAGGCATCCGGCGTAGTCCATCATCGAGTCGTGGTAGCTGCGGGTGATCGACCCGTGCGAGAGCGGGGCGGGCAGTCCGGCCAGCAACGGCGCGAGTTGCGCGCCCAGCTGTGCCGCTGGCCCGGTCCAGGTGCCCGAGACGCTCAGGCCGGGCCCGGTGGGGTGCTTGGCCAGGCCGCCCAGCAGCTTGAGCGTCGACCAGTTGCGCGGATCGGAGGCCGGCGCCCACGCCTGCCAGTTCGCGATGAGCGCGGCGGCCGCTGCGAACGGGAAGTGGTAGGTCCACTCCGTGACCGTCGGCGCAGCCTGCGTCGCGAAGGTCAGTGACGTGACGACGCCGAGGATGCCGCCACCCCCGCCGCGCGACGCCCAGAACAGCTCGGGGTCGCTGTCCGCATTCGCGGTATGCACGGCGCCATCGGCGGTCACCAGTTGGAGCTCGGTGAGCTGGTCGCACGCCAGTCCGAACGAGCGCACGAGCACGCCGACCCCGCCGCCGAGCGTCAGGCCGGTGACTCCGACCGTCGCGCACGATCCCCCCGCCACGGCGCGACCGGCCTTGCCGACCGCGTCGTACACCTGCGCGAGAGTGGCCCCGGCGCCGACCGTGACCGTCGAGCCGTCGGCGCTCAGCGCCACCGTGTCGAGGGCGGCGGTGCTGATCACGAACGACGCGGGCACCCCGCTTCCCGCGGCGCCACCCGCCGACCAGCCGGCGTAGTTGTGGCCGCCGGCGCGCATCGCGACCGGCAGCCGGTACTTCGTGGCGAAGCCGAGAGCGGCGGTCACGTCGGCCGCGCCGGCGACCTGCAGGATCGCGAGCGGCTCGGCCGTGTCGAAACGCGGGTTCTCGGTGAGCTTGGCTGTCGCGAAGCCCGGGTCGGCAGGGAGCAGGAGCTTGCCCGTCACGCGTTGCGCGAGGCCGGCCCAGTCGGGCGGGCCGAGCGGCGGCGAGCTCGAGGGAGGTGCGGTGGGATGCCCGGTGGGCACGCAGCCGGCGAGCAGCACCATCCCGGCCGCGCCCGCTGCCCCGCCGACGAAGCCGCGTCTGCTCAGCCCGGTCATGGAGCCGAGCCTAGAACCGTAGGCTCGAACCATGGCACACCTGCTCGGCGCGGAGGGCATCTCGCTCGAGTATCCGACCAAGGTGGTCTTCGAGAACGTCACGGCCGGGATCAACGAGGGCGACCGCATCGGGGTGGTCGGTCGCAACGGCGATGGCAAGTCGACGCTGCTGCGGCTGCTGGCCGGTCGTCTGCAGCCCGACTCGGGCCGCGTCACGCGCCGGGGCGGCGTCACGCTCGGGATGCTCGACCAGTCGGACGAGCTGGCGACCGGTCTGACCGTGGCCCAGACCGTGGTCGGCGATCGCCCGGAGCACGAGTGGGCGGGTGACGCGCGCGCCCGCGACGTGATCTCGGGTTTGATCGGCGGAACGGCGACGGGAAATGGGCGCAGTGGCGACATCCCCTGGGAAGGTCTCGTCGACGACTTGAGCGGCGGCCAGCGCCGGCGCGTCGCGCTCGCGGCGCTGCTCACCCACGACTGGGACGTCATCTTCCTCGACGAACCCACCAACCACCTCGACGTCGAGGGAGTCGCCTGGCTGGCCCGGCACCTGAAGACGCGCTGGCCGGCCAACCAGGGCGGGCTCGTGGTGGTGACGCACGACCGGTGGTTCCTCGATGAGGTCTCGACCGACACCTGGGAGGTGCACGACGCGACCATCGAGCCCTTCGAGGGCGGGTATGCGGCGTACATCCTGCAGCGGGTCGAGCGCGATCGGATGGCCGCCGCATCCGAGTCGAAGCGGCAGAACCTGCTGCGCAAAGAGCTGGCCTGGTTGCGGCGCGGGGCTCCGGCCCGTTCGACCAAGCCCAAATTCCGGGTGGATGCCGCTGCCGCACTGATCGCGGACGTCCCGCCGATCCGCGACTCGGTGTCGCTCGCGCGGTTGGCGGTGAACCGGCTCGGCAAGGACGTCGTCGATCTGCTCGACGTGAGCGTGTCGTTCCCGGGCAACGAGCACGTGCTGCGCGACATCGAGTGGCGGATCGCGCCGGGCGAGCGCACCGGCATCCTGGGTGTGAACGGCGCCGGCAAGTCGACGTTGCTCGGCCTGGTGGCCGGCACGATCAAGCCCACCACCGGCACCGTCAAGCGCGGCAAGACCGTGAAGCTCGCGATCCTCGACCAACGGCTCGACGAACTCGCCGAGATCGCGAATGAGCGGGTCAGCGCGGTGATCGCCCGCCAGCGCTCCTCGTATGTCAGCGGCGGGGTCGAGCTCAGCCCCGGCCAGCTGCTCGAGCGCCTTGGCTTCTCGACCGCGCAGCTCTCGATCCCGGTGAAGGATCTCAGCGGCGGTCAGAAGCGCCGGCTGCAGCTGCTGCTGATCCTGCTCGACGAACCGAACGTGCTCATTCTCGACGAGCCCACCAACGACCTCGACACCGACATGCTCGCCGCCATGGAAGACCTGCTGGACTCCTGGCCGGGCACCCTGCTCGTCGTGTCCCACGACCGGTACCTGCTCGAGCGCGTGACCGACCAGCAGTATGCCGTGCTCGACGGGAGGCTGCGGCACCTGCCGGGTGGGGTGGAGGAGTATCTGAAGATCCGCGCTCTCGCCGGTCGAGTAGGCGGCGCTGCCGCCGTATCGAGACCGGGGGCGGCAACCGGGCAGGGTCTCGATACGCCGACTCCGTCGGCTACTCGACCGGCTCAACTGACCGGCGCCGCGAAGCGCGACGCCGAGAAGGAGCTCGCCGCCGCCGACCGCCGGCTCGCCAAGTACGCCGAGCAGATCGCCGCCAAGCACGCAGAGTTCGCCGCGCATGACCAGAACGATTACCTCGGGCTGGGCAAGCTGCAGAGCGAACTCTCGGCGCTCGAAGACGGCGCGGCGGCGCTCGAAGAGCGCTGGCTCGAACTGAGCGCCCTTCTCGAATAACACTTGTGTTATATAACACGGTATTGATACGATCGCGCCATGGAGGCTCTCGACGCGCTCGGTGATCCGGTCCGGCGCCGGATGGTGCAGTTGCTCGCGCGCGGCGAGACCACCGCGGGCGAGCTGGCGCGTGCGGTCGGCGACGAGTTCTCGATCAGCCAGCCGGCGGCATCCCGGCACCTGCGGGTGCTGCGCGAGGCCGAGCTGGTGACCAGCGAGGTGGACGGCGCGCGCCGGATCTACCGACTGCAGCGTTCGGCCTTCGACGAGCTGGACGACTGGCTGCACGAGGTGCGCGCGTTCTGGGACCACAAGCTCGACGCGCTCGAGACCGAGGTGGCGCGCGGCAGGCGCGCCCGGATGAAGGAGACCGACTGATGCAGCGCTGGCTCGACCTGACCGCCGAGGGAGCCCGGCGCGTCGTGACCTTGGAGCGCGAGTTCCGCACCGATCCGGCCGACCTGTGGCAGGCGATCACCGATCCTGACCGCGCCGGGCGCTGGCTGGCCTCGCTCACCATCGACGGGGATGACGTCGCCCTCGGCTTCGACGGCGGCGCGGGTCGCTCCGGCAAGATCCTGGAGTGCGAGGCGCCGCACCGACTGCGGCTCGTGCTGGAACCCGGGCTGGTCGATGAGTCGCACCTCGTCGTCACGCTCGAGCCGACCAACGCCGGCACCAAGCTGGTCATGCAGCAGGACGGCCTGCCGCCGATCCGCGCCGCGCTGTTCGCCGGCGGCTGGCAGCACCACGCCGAACGACTGGATGCAGCGCTCGGCGGCTCGGCGCCGCAGACCCCTCTTGCCGAGCTGGTGCCGCCCTATCGCGAGGCCGAGGCCGCGTCGGTCGCCGGCTGGATCACCAAGACCGACGACGGCACCCAGGTCGAGCTCGAGCGCGTGATCGCCGCCCCGCGCGCCGAGGTGTGGGATGCGCTCACCAACCCGTCGCGCATCGGCAGCTGGTGGTGGCCGGTCGTCGAATGGCCGGACGACCCGGCCCGGTCGCGCAGCCTGCGGGTCGGCGACCGGTTCGCCTTGGGCGACGCCAATATGCCCGAGCCGCAGCGCTTCGAGGTCGCCGACCTCGACGAGGAACGCGAGCTGACGCTGCGCTGGCGGGGCAGCGAGGTCGAGCTCGTGGTCGCGCTCAGCGATCACCCCAGCGGCACGATGTTGCGGCTGCGGCAGTCGCCGACGCCCGACCGGATGGCCGGGGGCACCCTGCGCTCCGGCGCCGACTTCGGAGCGGGCTGGCACTCGATCGTCGACGCGCTGGTCGGGTACCTCGCCGACATCCCGATGCCGGACGGCGACGCGATGTGGCGAGCGGCGTACGCGGTCTACCTGGCGCAGCAGGCCGGCTGGGGCTAGGCGGCCGGCGGAGCCGGTGTGTCGGGCGGTGCGTCCAGGAGAGCCTGCCGGGTGGCGGCGTCATCCGCCTGTTTCGTCGCGGCGGCGAGTTGCCAGTCGAAGGTCGGGTGACCGGCGAGCAGCAGCGCGACCTCCTTCGTCCCCGGCCGGTAGCAGGCCGGGACCGTGTCGCCCTCCATCGGCCGGCCCGGCCAGGAGACCCAGCACTGCACCTCGGCGCGGATCGCGGGGTCCGTTCCGTTGTCGGGGTGCACATCGACGATGAACGTCTCGCGCTGCAGCGCGACCGTCTGCGAGTTCTCGGCCATCGAGTACCCCTCGTCGGCGACGATCTTGGCCGTCGCGGGCAGCATGCCCGGGTGATCGGCCAGGCTCTGGGGGCTCGCGCCGCCGCTGACCGCACTCAGGATGTCGCCGAGCGCGCCGAACACCCCCTGCTTCCTGGGGTTGCTCTCGCTGTCACTCATCAGATCCCGCCTCCGCCTCCGCCGCCGCCTCCGCCGCCCGACGAGCCGCCGCCACCGGATCCGCCGTCTGACGAGAATCCGCCGGAACTCGACGACGTCGAGGTGGTGGACGCCGAGACGGCACTGAATGCCGCGATCCCGGTGCTGAAGGCCGCCACGTTGAAGCCGTCCATGCTGCCCGAGTACCAGTCTGGAGACGTTGTGCCGTAGTACTTCGCCAACTCGGCCGCCCATTCCTTCTCGAGCCCGAACAGGACAGCGTAGGGCAGCAGGCGCTCGTAGATCTTGACGATCTGATTGCCATCGCTGGTGGTCACCTTGTCGGCACCCGAGATGCTCTGCAGCATCTGCAGGCGGTCGGCCTCGGCCATCTTGATGTACAGCTTGAGACCCATCAGCTGGTCGTAGAGCTTCGAGCCCGCCTGGGTGAGCGGCCGCAGCCCCGACACCAGGCCGAAGACCAGCACCGCGATCCAGGCCCCGGCGTTGGCGCCGATGACCCCGAACGCGATCCCCGCGCCGTTGTCGCCGCTGGCGAACGCGGTGAAGAACATCAGAACGGCTCCGACGATGGCTAGGATGCCGATGATCGTGACGATGGCCGGATGACGGGCCTTGCGCAGTCCGTTCGCTTCGGCATTGGACTCGACCGTGGCGGTGAGTGTCTTGACGTTGTCGCCGAGCATGGTGTCGCTCTTCTCGAGCCACTTGATGTTGGCGTCGACGGGGTCGGCCGACGTCGCGCTCACCGGTGTGCCGCCGATGACCTTCAGCCCCGGAGGAAGGGCGCCCCCGGTGAACCGGCTGATCATGGCTCCGATGTCGCCGAACCCGGTGAAGGCGAACAGCGCGTTCATCACACCTTCCTCATCGGGGAGCAGCCCGTCGACGTTCAGCTGCTGCACGCCGAACTTGGCCGCCTGGAAGCCTTCCTGGGGCTTCTCGAGGATGCGCACCTTGCCGCGCACGGCGAGGTCGACGATCGAGGCCGCCATCCCCTTCTTGGGCTTGCCGACGATGTTGGCGGCGAGCATGACGCTGACATCCTTGGGCGGCTCGTACTGGGCGATGATCGGGTCACCGCTGCGGCGGCGCCAGAGCTGGTAGTGCAGCACGATGGCGCCGACGACGGCGATCACCTCGGCCAGAAGTCCCAGCAGGAAGCTGAGCGGGACGATCTCGAGGATCTTCTCGATCAGGTTGAACGGCGCACCGGCGAAGGTCTTGGGCTCGAAGCCGATCGCCAGAGTCATCCCCTCGTAGGGGCCGAGCTTCTGGACCTGCGCGGTGATCGTGCCGTTGTCTGCGGCGAGCTCGCATTTCTGGGTCGACCCCTCCGATCCCTGGTAGCAGGCGTTCTGGCCGTTGAGCTTCGACGCGAGCGAGCCCGCCACGGTGACCGTCGCACTGACCTCGCCGAAGGGCTGCGACCATCCGGTGCCGTTGACGTCCCAGTAGAACTCGTCGTCGTTGGTGTCTGCGAAGTACTTCGTGACGTCGGTCTGGGTGTAGTCGATGACGTAGGTCTGCTTGCCGTGGACGTAGCTGCCCTCGGGCACCGCGATCGTGATCGTGGTGAAGTCGCCGTCGGTGCCCATGCTGAAGCTGCGCGGCTTGCCGCTGCCATCGGTGACGCTCTTCACGGTGATGTGCGTCGAGTGCCCGTCGTACTGGGTCGGGATCGACCGGATGATGCCGCGGTTCTGGTCGAAGTCCGGGAACTCGGCGACCAGGGTCTCGTTCGTGTGCAGCATCGACCGCTTCGAGGAGTCCTGGCTCAGCGCGTAGGTCGCGTCGAAGGAATCGAAGGTGAAGTCGTTGACGTCGGTGGGCAGTCCGGCCGCGTCGAGAAGCGCGATCGAGTTGCCGCCCGGCGCGGGGTGCGGCGCGGCGACGGCCGCCGCCGGGATGCTCAGGGCCGCCGCGATCGCCAGAACCGCGATGCCGGTGCCCCAGGTCAGTGCACGCACTAGATGCCTCCTCCTCCGCCGCCTCCGCCGCCACCGCCGGAGCCTCCACCGCCTCCGGATCCGCCGGAGCCCGACGAACTCGCTGAGCCCGAGTAAGAACTCGAGGCGCTGCTGCTGAACGACGAGATGCCCGAGGCGAACGCGGCCACCTGGAACGTGCCCAGGTTTCCCCCGTCGTACCAGTCCGGCGGGTTCTGGTCGTAGTACTTGCCCAGGGCGCCCGCCCACTCCTTCTCGAGGCCGAACAGCACGGCGTAGGGCAGGAGCTTCTCGTAGATCTTGACCACCTGCGTGCCGTCCGGCTGGCCGGTGCGCTCGGCTCCGGTCACGCTCTGCAGCATCTTCAGCCGATCGGCCTCGGCCAACTGGATGAAGAGCTTCAGGCCATCGAGGTTCTCGCGAAGCATCGCGCCGTCGTGGGTGAGCGGCCGGGCCGAGGTGACCCGTCCGAGGGCCAACAGGCTGAGGAACCCGCCGACGAACCCGCCGACGGCGCCGAAGCTCGAGGCGACGCCGTTGGTGGCGCCGGTGGCCGTGAGGATCAGCAACAGCACGCCCGCACCCGAGGGCAGCAGCACCGTCAGGAAGGCCCAGCGCGGCGGCTTCCGCCGCAGTCCGCGCTTCTCGGCCTGCTTGGCGACCCGGGTGGTCAGCGAGCGCACGAACAGGCCGAGCGTGGTGTCCTTCTTCTTCAGCCAGGTCACGCCGCGGTCGCCCGCGTCGGCGAACGACAGCGCGGCCAGCAGCGACTGCTCGTTGTCGTCGAGGCCGGAGTCGTTCAGCTGCTTGATGCCGAACTGCTCGGCTCCGAAGAAGCCCGACTTGCGCTCGAAGAGCTTGAGCTTGCCGCGCACCGCGAGGTCGACGATGGAGGCCGCGAAGCCGCGTTTGGTCTGATCGACCAGGTTGGCTGCCATCACGACGTCCACCTCGGCGGGAGGCTCGTACTGGGCGACGACGACACCGGTGGCCTTGGCGCGCCAGCCGAAGCGGCCGAGAACCCAGCCGAGAACGATCCCGAGCAGGGCGAGCAGTGCCCCGACGATCGGCAGCCCGCTGAGATAGGCGAGCGGGTTGGACGACGCTGCGGCGAAGGTGCCCTTCTCGAACCCGAGCGCGACCGTGACGTTCTCGAACGGGCCGATCTTCTGCTGACTCGCACTGAACGCGGAACCCGACTTCGTGATCGTGCACTGCGTGGTCGAGCCCTCGGGGCCGTAGTAGCAGGCGGTCTTCCCGTTCAGTGCGGAGGCGAGCGAGCCGGTGAGCGAGACCTTTGCGCTGACCTCGCCGAACGGCTGCTCCCAGCCGGTGCCGTTCACATCCCAGTAGAACTCGTCGTCGGCGGTGTCGGCGAAGTACTTCGTGACGTCCTGCTGGGTGTAGGTGATGACATAGGTCTGCTTGCCGTGAACGTACTGCCCCTTGGGCACTGCGATGGTCACGTCGTAGAACGAGTCGTCGTTGCTGTCGAGGCCGGCGTCGTAGCTGCGCTTGGCGCCGGTGCCATCGGTCACCGACAGGATCTTGATCCCGGTCGGATGCCCGTCGTAGCTCGACGGGATCGCCCGGATGATGCCGCGGTTCTGATCGATCGCCGGGAACTCGGCGACCAGGGTCTCGACGGTGCGCAGGGTGGAGTGCTTGTCGCCGGTGCGACCGAGCGTGTACACCGCGTCGAACGAGTCGAAGGTGAAGTCGGACGTGTCGCTCGCCCGCGACGGCAGCCCGTCGGCGGCGACCGCGCTCACCGGCGCCGGGCGGGCATCCCGCAGTGGTGTCGTCGCGGTGGCGGTCGCGGGGGCGCCGACGATCCCAGCCGTCAGGGCGAGGGCGGTGGCCGCCGTGAGCAGGCGTCGGGTCGTGGGCATCGGGGCGAGCATATCGTCAGGCGAATGGCCCGGGGGAGGGAGATTTCTGCTGCCGCTAGGCTCCGAGCGTGACCCTGTCCAGCCGAGTCGCCGCGCTGGGCATCCACCTGCCCGAGCGCACGCGCCGCACGGCTGAGACCGAGCGCGAGTTGCGGGAGCGCAATCCCGGGCTCCGGCTGCCGACCGGCCTGATCGCCCGGATGACCGGGGTCGAGGCCGTCCACGTCAAGCCGGACGACTGGCAGGCCTCCGACCTCGCCGTGGCGGCCGCGCATCAGGCGCTCGAGGAGTCGCCCGAGCCGATCGACCTCCTGCTGTTTGCCAGCGCCAGCCAAGACCTGGTCGAGCCGGCGACCGGTCACATCGTGGCGGCGAAGCTCGGCATCGACGCTCCCGTGATGGACGTGAAGAACGCCTGCAACTCGGTGCTCAATGCGATGCAGGTCGGCGACGCACTGATCCGGTCGGGGCAGTACCGCCGGGTCCTCATCGCGAGCGGCGAAGGCCCGAGCGTCGCGGTGCGGTGGGAGCTGCGTGATCACGCCCAGTTCATCCGCTCGTTTCCGGGCTACACGATGAGCGACGGCGGAGCTGCGGTCGTGCTCGAGGCGTGCTCGGAGCGTGAGGCCGGCATCCTCGAAACCCGGTTCCGCGCCGTGTCGCGGCACTGGTCGATCGGGACACTCCCCGGCGGCGGCACGATGCGCCCGCACGATCTGGATGCCGCCTTCTTCGACATGGACGGCCGCGGCCTCCAGCGCGCCTTCCTCGAACTCGGCCCCGAGCCGGTGCTCGACCTGCTGGCCGCGCGCGGACTGAGCTGGCAGGACTTCTCGCTGGTCGCGATCCACCAGGTCGCGCTGCCCTATCTGCCCCCGATCTTCGAGCGGCTCGGGGTGCCGATGGACCGCACGATCGTGACCGTCGCCGAGCACGGCAACCTGGCCTCGGCGACCCTTCCGCTGCAGCTGTCGATGGCACGCGCCTCGGGCATGATCGAGCCGGGCGGCCTGGCCATGCTGATCGGACTGGCGGGCGGCATCAGCCTGGGGCTGGCGGTGGTGCGGCTGTGAACCCCCGTCCCGCCGGTCTTGGTGGTCGAGTAGGCGGCGCAGCCGCCGTATCGAGACCCCCGCTCGCCGTCATCGTCCCGGTCTACAACGAGGCGGCCGGCGTCGCCGCCACCCTCGATGCCTTGGCGGCTCAGGCCGACGCCGACTTCGACGCCTGGTTCGTCGACAACGGCTCGACGGACGGGTCGGCAGGCGTGATCCGCGACTACGCGTCATCGCGCGAGCTGGGCCGCTGGCGCGTGATCGACGAATCCGAGAAGGGCACCGGCGCCGCCGCCGACACCGGCATGCGCGCGGCGATCGCCGCCGGTGCCGAGCTGCTGGCGCGCACCGACGCGGACTGCCTGCCGCGCGCCGACTGGACCGCCTCGGTGCGCCGCGCTCTGACACCGCGGGATGCGGGGGGATTCGGCCTGCGCCTGGTCGGCGGCGAGCTGGTGCCGCGGCACGACGAGGGTCTCGGCTGGCCGACCCGCGCCGCGCTGCGCGGGGCGGTGGAGTTGGCGGAGGCGTTCGGGCGGGTGCGCTCGGGCAACCGCGACCCCGCCTACCTCGGGCCGTACATGATGGCGGCGGGCTGCAACGTGGCGATCACGGCCGAGTTGTACGTCGCGGCCGGCGGCTTTCCGCGCACCCGAATCGAGGATCTGCACGAGGATCGTGCCCTGGTCAACGCGGTCCGGCGGCTCACCCGCGACTATGCGCGGCGGCGGGATGTCGTGGTGCAGGGCTCGAGCCGGCGCGTTCAGGCCTGGGGGCTGAAGAACACCCTGCTCTGGTACAAGGACCACGCCTACCGGCCCGAGCACGTGGACATCAGGTGATGCGCTGGTCGAGTAGCGCGACGCGCGTATCGAGACCCGTGCGTCGGTCGTCCCTTGAGTTGGCCCGCCACTGGGAGGAGCGCGTCCTCCGCGCCGCACACCCCGTCGCGTACCCGGCGCTCCGCGCGCTGCCCGGCCCGGTGCGCCGGGTGCCCGGCCTCGGCGTCGTCGTGAAGGATGCCGCGCTGCTGCGCGCGACCCTGATGGACACCGCCGGCTTCAGCAAGAACGGCCCGGGCGCTCCGAGCGAACTCTGGACTCCGGTGCTCGGCCCGAGCGTGCTGCTCAACATGGAGGGCGCCGACCACGCGGCGCTGCGGCGCAAGCTCGGTCCGCTGTTCGCGCCGGCGTTCGTCGACAGGCTGGTCGCGGCATCCCTCGGACCGGCGACGGCCGAGCTCGGGGCGGCGCTGGACCGCGGTGAGACGGTCGACCTGGTCGCGCACGCGCGCCGATCGGCCAGTGCCGTGATCAGCCGGCTGGTCGGGCTCGCCGATGAGGATGGACATAGCCAGGTGGTCGACGACGAGTTGTTCGCCCGGGTGTCGGCGATCACGGGATTCGTGTCGCTCGCCCGCCCGCGGCTGACCGCGCCTCAACTCGCCGCGGCTCGCGGCATCCTGTCCGAGCTGGGCGCGCACGCGGTGCGCGCCTATCACGGCGACGAGTCGACCGTACCGGGCCGGATGCGCGCCCTCGGCCTCGACGAACGGGAGGCGATGGGTGCCGTCGGCGCATTCGTGCTCACCGGCACCGAGACCATCGTGTCGTTCGTGCCGCGGCTGGCGGCGATCCTGATCGACAGCGGCTGGCTGCCGCGGCTGGCTGCTGACCGTTCCCTGGTGGATGCGGCGATCGCCGAGGGGTTGCGCGTCACCACGCCGTCGCCGGTCATGCTGCGCTCGACGGTGCGCCCCGGCGCGATCGGACCGGTCGCGGTGCGGCCGGGCGACCGCATCGTGCTGGCGACCTTCGCGGCGAACCGCGCCCTGGGCGAGTTCGACCCGTCGACCAATGCCGCCGCGCAGCTCAAACAGCTCTGGTTCGGCGCGGGCGTGCACTACTGCCTTGGGGCGCCCCTGGCGATGGCGCAGATCCGGATCACGCTGGACGCGCTGCTCGCACGCCCGGCGGTCGAGATCGCGGCGCGGCGTCCCGCCCGCGGGGTGCTGATCCCGTCGTACGCGTCACTGCAACTGCGGGTCCCGCGGCTCAGCGCGGCGGCGGAGGGGGTCCGTCCACGAGTCGTGGATTCTGGCGCCGATGGCCGCTCGCAGCCGCAGGGGGTCGAGTGACCGACCCGGGCTCTGTCGACCTGGTGGCGGCGGTGCTGGCGAGCTGCGACGAGCACCCGGGTGCCGCGGCCCTGACCTCCGGACGCCGAACGCTCAGTTACGGCGAGCTCGCGCGGCGGGTCCGAGCGACCGCCGCCGCACTGGTGCGGGAGGGGATGCGCACCGGCGATCGCGTGCTGTTCTCGGTGCGCCCCGGAGCGGATGCCGTGGTGCTGGCACTCGGCATCGTGGAGGCGGGCGGCACGGTGGTGTTCGCCGATCCGGGGGCGGGCGAGGCGCTGTTCCGCGCGCGGGCCGCGCTGGCCGCGCCGCGCTGGGTGGCGGCCGAGTCGGTGCTGTATCTGGCATCCAGCGGTCCGCTGCGCGGGCTCGCCCGCCGCCGCGGCCTCGAACTAGCGCCCTACCGGCGGCTGGTGCCGGAGGCGCGGCACCTGCGTGCTGGTGCGTGGTTGCCGGGCGTGCCGCGGCATGCTGTCCCGTTGAGTTGGTTGAGTAGCGCGCGAAGCACGCGTATCGAAACCCGATCGAGCAACGCGGGCGGTCTCGATACGCCGGCTGCGCCGGCTACTCGACCAGCTCAGGGGGACCAGGACGCGCTCGTCATCTTCACCAGCGGCACCACCGACGCGCCGAAGGCGGTCGTCCATTCGCGCGAATCCCTCGGAGCCGGCCTTGCCGACTTCGCCGCGGGGGTCGGGCTGCGCGCCGGCCAACGTGTGCTGACCGACCAGCTGATGGTGGGCATCCCGGCCCTGATCGCCGGCGCGCACTGGACGATGCCGCCCGCCGGCGCCAACCCGGGGGCCCGGCCCGAGCAGTATCTGGCCCTGCTGCCCGATGCCGAGGTGCTGTTCGCGGTTCCGGCGTCGCTCGATGCGATACTGCGCGCGCTCGATGCCCGGCCGTCACTGACGCCGAAGAACCTGCAGACGATCATCCTCGGCGGCGCGCCGGTGCTGCGTCCCCTGCTGCAGCGCATCGCGACGCGGTTCCCGGATGCGGCGATCCGTGCCGTCTACGGCATGACCGAGATCCTGCCGGTCGCGATCGCCGACGGCCGGGCCAAGCTCGACGCGCCCGCGCAGGACGGGGACTGGGTCGGCCGGCTGGTCCCGAGCGTGCGCGCGACTCTGCGCGAGACCGAAGCCGGCGGCGGCGAGCTGGTACTGAGCGGCCCGGGGCTCGCGCGCGGGTACCTCGCCGAGCTGCCGGAGCATCCGCTCGCCGAGCTCGCCACGGGAGACCTGGCGCGCCTCGACGGCGACAGCCTCACCCTGCTCGGCCGCCGGAAGGACATGTTCATCCGCGGCAGCCAGAACGTGTATCCGGGGTTGTACGAGCCGATCATCGCCGGGATGCCGGGGGTGAGCGACGCGGCGATGGTGGGCATCCCGGATGAGCTCGGCGACGACCGCATCGTCGTGGTCGTCGTGCCGCAGCACGACGTGCCTGCCCAGCCGAGTGCCGAGCATCCGGTCGCCCGTTCAGTCGCGCGTGCGCTGCCCGGACTGCTCGACGCCGGTGTGCTTCCGGATGCGGTGCTCGCCATCGCGGAGCTCCCGCGTGCGGGGCGCAGCCGCAAGCTCGACCGCGTCGCCCTCACGGCGCAGCTGCGCGCGGCGACGGAGCGGGCCGTCACGGAGCGCGCCTCGTGAGGATCGCGGTGACCGGCGCGTCCGGGTTCATCGGGGGTGCGGTCGCGACCGCCCTGGCCGACGCCGATCACGAGGTGGTGGGGTTCGGTCGCCGGGCGGACGGCTGGTCGCATCCATCCGGCAGCTCTCGGGTGTGGGACATCACGAGCGGCCCCCTGCGCGGCGACCGCGCCTTCGACGCGGTGGTGCACGCCGCGGCGCTGGCCGACGACTGGGCACCGATCGCGGAGGCACTGCGGGTGAACCGCGATGGCACCCGCAACGTGGTGCGCAGCTTCGAGGACGCGCGCATCGTGCATCTGTCGACATCGAGCGTGTACGACGCCTTCACGCCGACGGTCGAGGCGAGCGAGAGCACGCCGGCCGCACGTCGATTTCTGAGCAGTTATTCGGCGTCGAAGACGGTGGCCGAGCTCGAACTGGCGGGGGTGGATGCTGCGATCCTGAGGCCGCACGCCGTCTACGGCCCCGGCGACACCACCCTGCTGCCGCGCCTGCTCGCGGCGGTACGTCCCGGCCTGTCGGGTCGGCGCCTGGTGCTGCCGGAGGGAGCCGAGGTGCGGCACAGCCTGACCCACATCGACAACCTGGTGCTCGCCGTGCGGCGCGCGCTCGACCCGGCGAGCCCGGCCGGCACCTACAACATCGCCGACGACACCCCGGTGCTGCTGTCGGTCGTGCTGCGCGAGTTCCTGGAACGCCGCGGCGTTCGCGCCCGCCTCGTGGCCGTGCCGTACCGCCGGGCGTTCGCGCTGGCCGGCGCACTCGAGCGCGCGGCTCGGGTCACCGGCCGCCGCCCCCGCCTGACGCGCTACGCGGTGAGCCAGCTCGGGCTCGAGCGCACCCTCGACCTCACCGCCGCGCGCACGCGGCTCGACTACCGGCCGGCGCCGACGAACCTGGTGGGCGCCGAAACCTGGTGATCCTCGCTGGTTGAGTAGCCGCGAAGCGGCGTGTCGAAACCAGCCGCACCGACGGGGTTTCGACACGCGGCCTTCGGCCGCTACTCAACCAGCCTTCCGCACCACCAACGACTCGTACGCCGGAATCAGCACCTTGCGGCCGTACCGCCGCGACACCACCTCGAACGGACGCCCGTCGCCGAGCAGCAACTCGACCACGGCCTCCAGTTCGGCGCGCGCCAGTGGCCCGCCGAGGCACAGGTGCCGCCCGGCGCCGAACCAGAGCTGGCGGTGCTGCGGCAGGTAGGGCCGGTCGATGCGGAAGCCGCCCGCGAGGTTGTTCGCCGTCCAGGTGAGCACGACGACGCGCTCGCCGGCACGCAGGGTGCGACCGCCGATCTCGAGGTCGGCCAGCACCGACCGGCCGATGATCGGCGCCGGGCTGGTGACCCGGAGCGCCTCGCGCACCGCGTCATCCGTGTGCTTCGGTGCGGCCAGCAGCCGGTGCTGCTCGCCCGAGTCGTAGAGCAGCGCCGCCGTGCGCGCCATCGCCGAGGCCGCGGTCTCGGTGCCGGCGACCATCAGCAGCGTCGAGAGCCCCTTGGTCTCTTGCAGGCTCAGCCCCAGTTCGCGGCAGCGCCCGATCACGGTGTCGGGATGCGCGGTGCCGAACACCTCGTCGATGTGCCCGGTGAGCCGCTCGACGATGACCCGGGCGGCCGCGATCTTCTCGGGCGGGAGCACCGTGTCCGAGGTGGTTCCGAGCGCTGTCGCCGCGAGTTGCTCGCCGGTATCGAAGATCTCGCGGTAGGCGTCGTCGCCGCGGGTCGCGTCCACCGGGAGTCCGAGCAGGGTGATCACCATGTGCCCGACCAGCACGCGGCTGAGGTCGGCCAGGTCGAGCTCGTCGCCGGCCTCGAAGGCGGTGCGCGCCGCATCCATCCGTTCTGCCCACGCCTTCTTCACGAAGGCCGCGCTGGTCTTGGCGGTGAACAGCTCGCGGCTGCGCGTGCGCAGCTCGTAGTGGCCGGGCCCGTCGAACAGCTCGTAGACCCAGTCGCCGAGGATCTGCGCCCACAGGTGCCCGACCCCGCCCTCGCTCAGCAGGGTGAGGTGCTCGGGGTCGTTGAGCAGGGCGCGTGCGGTGCGCGGGTCGGCGGTGATCCAGCCGAGCCGGGGGACCTTGAGCAGTGGATGCGCGAACTGGCCCAGCCAGTTGAGCACCGGCAGCGCGGGCCGGGCCGCCCGCAGCAGGCGGTGCTCATGCGCTGCCGCCGAGCTGCCCCACCCGTCGCGCAGCAGCGACAACCGCCGCTCGACGACGGGTGCCTCGAGGTCCTCGGCAACCGGCATGGGGTCAGACTAGAACGCGGTCTCGATACGCGCCCTCGGTACGCGCCCGCTGCGCTACTCGATCACCGGACGTCGGCTCAGTCGTAGTCGAGGCTGAGTTTGCGCAGCAGCGAGCTCAGCCGCTCCTGATCGGCCGACGACAGGGCCTGCAGCAGGCGGGCCTCGTCGGCGAGCAGCTCGCTGATCGCGTCATCCACCGCACGGCGCCCGCGCGCGGTCAGGGTCACGAGCACGCCGCGCCCGTCGTGCGGATCGGTGTGCCGCTCGACCAACCGACGCTCGACCAGGCGATCGATGCGGTTGGTCATCGTTCCGCTCGACACCAGCGTCTGTTGCAGCAGCGCCTTGGGGCTGAGTTGGTAGGGCGCGCCGGCGCGGCGCAAAGCCGCGAGCACGTCGAACTCCCACGGTTCGAGATCGGATGCCTCGAAGGCCGTGCGCCGCGCCCGGTCGAGATGCTTGCTCAGCCGGGCCACCCGCGACAGCACCTGCATCGGCGCGAAGTCCACATCCGGGCGCTCGCGCGACCAGTCGTCGACGATGCGGTCGACTTCGTCGGAGGTGGGCATCTGCCTATTATCGCGGCTGGGCTCGAGCCCCCGACCGTCTGGCAGACTTGAGGGGTGCCCCGGATGCCGCGGTCTCCGGTGCGCGATCCGCTGTGGTGTAACGGCAGCACTTCGGCCTTTGGTGCCGTAAGGTCCGGGTTCGAATCCTGGCGGCGGAGCTCGTATGCCAGCACAGTTCGAGCCCGGCGCGCTGACGAACGTGCCGGGCTCGAAGCTTCTTGGCGTCAGGCCGTCTCGAGAAGCGGCGACTCGACGACGACCTCGTCGAGTGGCGTCTCCGCGGTCTGGGTCTCGGTCGGCTGCGACGCGCGCCCCCGCCGCAGCACCGGCAGGATCAGCCCCGCAACGACCGCACCGAGCGCGAAGATCGCGAGCACGAGGTAGCCGTTCGTGTACCCGGATTCCCGGGGAAGCCCACCGGGCTCGAGAGAGCTCGTGACGATCGCGGCCATGATGGTCGAACCCAGGGCGCCGCCGATGGTGCGAATGTTCGCGTTCATCCCGCTGGCGACGCCGGTCTGTGACGAGGGCACGCCCTGCACGATCAGCGAGGTCATCGCGGCGTAGGCGATCCCCAGCCCGAAGCCGGTGATGCCGGCCTCGATCGAGATCGCGAGTGTGGTCGCGTGCACGAAAGCGAATCCGAGAGCTGACGCTCCGATCAGGGCGGCGCCTCCCACCAACTGCCCGGTGAACCCGACCCGGCGCGCGAGCGGACCGCTGATGAATCCAGCGGCCGCCATCGCGATCAGCATGGGGAGCATCAGGATGCCCGACTCGCCGACCGTCGCCCCGAAGCCGTATCCGGCCGAGGTCGGGGTCTGCACGAAGCGCGGGAAGAAGGCGAAGATGCCGAACATCGCGGCACCGACGAAGATCGCGGCGAGGTTGACGGTCCACACGCCCGGCAAGCGCATGATGCGCATGTCGATCAGCGGGATGTCGGCGCGCACCTCGACGACGATCCAGGCGGCCAGCAGCACGGCGGCCGCGACGAACAGACCGATGACGAGCGGCGACCCCCAGCCCCAGACCATGCCCTCGCTGAGCGGCAGGAGGAGGGCGACCAGCCAGCCGGCGAGAAGGGTCGCGGCCAGCCAATTGATGCGACCGCCCGAGCGGGAGGCGGACTCCGGGACGACCAACGCGGCGAGCAGGCCGCCGACCACGGTCGTGATCAGCGGGATCCAGAACAGCCAGCGCCATCCGAGGTCGTCGACGATCGGCCCGGCCAGGATCGTGCCCAGCCCGCTGCCGACGGCGATGACCGCCGAGAGCGCTCCGATCGCCGCGGGAACACGCGCGGCGGGCAGGTTGTCGCGCACGATGCCGAAGGCGAGCGGGAACATCGCTCCGCCGAGGCCCTGGATGACGCGACCGATCAGTAGGACGCCGATCGTCGGCGCTGTGGCGGCGATCAGGCTGCCGAGCGCGAGTGCGGCAAGCACGACGAGCAGGGTGCGGCGCTTGCCGACCATGTCGCCAACCCGCCCCAAGATCGGGGTGGCGATGGCCGCCGAGAGCAGCCAGGCGGTGAGCGTCCAGGTGATGAGGCTCGGCGAGGTGCCGAACTCCTGCTGGAGCGCCGGGAGCACCGGCACCACGAGGGATTGCAGCATCGTCAGCGAGGCGAGGCTGACGGCGAGGACGCCGAAGATGACGAGGGGAGAACGACGAAGCACGAGGATTCCGTTCGAGATTTTGTGGGAAGAGAAGGGATGATTTCGGAGGTTGCCTCCGTTATAGTGGAGGTAGGCTCCATTCGGAGGTCGCCTCCGTTTCTACGACGATACCGGAGGGTGCCTCCGTTTCGCAAGTCCCGCTCCGATTTTTTCCTTCCGATTCAGAAAGGCGCCCACCGTGCCCGTCGAGATCGCCCCGTCCATCACGGTGCAGCGACCGCAGCGCGCCGATGCCCGCCGCAACTTCGACGCCCTGCTCGAGGCGGGTCGCGCGGCGTTCGCCGAGAACGGCTCGAGCACCTCGCTCGAAGACATCGCCCGTCGCGCCGGGGTCGGCATCGGCACGCTGTACCGCAACTTCCCGACCCGCGAGTCACTGGTCGAGGCCCTCTACCTCGACGAGATCGCGCAGCTCGTGAGCGTGGGCGAGGCCTCCGCCTCGCTCGAGCCGTGGGCCGCCTTGACCGCGTGGCTGGACCGATTCGTGCAGTACGCCACCACCAAGCGGGCGCTCATCGAGGGGCTCAACAAGGACTCAGACATGTTCGCCCAGTGCCGCAGCGTGATGTACGCGGCGGGCGAACCCGTGCTGCAGCGCGCTCAGGCGGCGGGCGCTGCGCGACCCGACATCGAGATCTCGGATGTCGTGCATCTGGTCTCAGGCGTCGCCGGCGTCAACTTCGTAGACCCGGCCCAGCGCGAGCGCGTGCTGAAGCTGGCAGTCGACGGGCTGCGGGCGTAGCTCACTCTTTCGAGACCGCCGCGGCCGGCATCCGCGCGCGGCGGAACAGCGCGGTGACGACAACGGCCGGCCACAACGACTCCGCATCGGCGGCGACCCGCTCGACCAGTCCGACGACGGGCGAGGAGTGCGAGCTCCAGATGATGAGGAACCACACGCACAGGCCGGTGAGGATCGCGGTGCCGAGAATCGATCCGAGCGGGCGGACCAGCCAGGGGAAGTCGGCGCGGCAGCGCATGCCCAGCAGCGGCCATGCCGCCAGGGCGATGAACCCGACCATCGCGAACGCGGTGTGGGTTGCCGAACTACCGGCAACGGTGGGCAAGGGGAACGCGGCGACGCCGAGAGTCGCGAGCGCGCCGATGAGGAAGGCGACCCGGCCCGCGATCCCGATGCCGCGCGCGAAGGTCACGGTCACCAGGTGGCACAGCCCGGTCAGCACGAAGAACACGGTCATGAGCACCCGGGTGGGCGCGTCTCCGGCTGCCAGCTCGCTGATGGTCTGGCGCACCGGGTCGTATCCCGGCGACAGCGCCCCGGCCACGACGGTCCCGCCGATCAGCAGCACCGGCGCGAGATACGAGGAGACGATCGCGGGGCGCCCGATCAACTCACGCGCAGTGGCCACGATGCGACAATAGCGACATGACCGACCCCCGCCTCGCCGTCATCGTTCTCGCCGCCGGCCAGGGCACCCGCATGAAGAGCTCGCGGGCCAAGGTGCTGCATCCGCTGGCCGGCGTCCCGTTGATCGGGCACGTGCTCGCCACCGCGCGCGAGTTGGCGGCCGCTCACGTGATCGTGGTCGTGCGCCACGAGCGCGACGCCGTGTCGGCCGCGGTGCTCGACCTGATGCCGGAGGCGACCCTGGTCGACCAGGACGAGGTGCCCGGCACCGGACGCGCCGTCGAACTCGGGCTCAATGCTCTGCCGAGCGGATTCGACGGCGATGTGGTCGTGGTCAGCGGCGATGTTCCGCTGCTCGATGCCGGCACGCTGGCGAGCCTGGTCGAGGCGCATCGCCGGGCCGCGGCATCCGCCACCGTGCTCAGTGCGATGGTCGGCGACGCCACCGGCTACGGCCGCATCGTGCGCGACGCGAGCGGGGCGGTGCTGCGGATCGTCGAGCAGAAGGATGCCACCGACGACGAGCTCACCATCCTCGAGATCAACTCCGGCACCTACGTGTTCGCGGTGGCCGCCCTGCGCAGCGAGCTGCCCCGCCTCACCACCGGCAACGCCCAGGGCGAGAAGTACCTCACCGACGTGATCGGGATGCTGCGCACCGCCGGACAGCTCATCGACGCCGTGCCCGCGCCCGAGGCCTGGATGGTCGAGGGCGTGAACGATCGCGTCCAACTGGCCGCGACCGCTGCCCGGCTCAACGCGATGATCGTGCGCGGCTGGCAGCTGGCCGGGGTGACGGTGCAGGATCCGGCGACGACCTGGATCGACATCCGCAGCTCGCTCGCCGAAGACGTCGAGCTCCTGCCCGGAACCCACATCGCCGGGGCCACCAGCGTCGCGCGCGGAGCCCGGATCGGGCCGCAGACCACACTGGTCGACTGCGAGGTGGGCGAGAACGCGACCATCACCCGCAGCGACGCGACGCTCGCGGTGATCGCGGCCGGGGCATCCGTCGGGCCGTTCGCCTATCTGCGCCCGGGCACCGAGCTCGGCGAGGGCGGCAAGATCGGCACCTTCGTCGAGACCAAGAACGCCAAGATCGGCGCCGGCAGCAAGGTGCCGCACCTCAGCTATCTGGGCGACGTGACCATCGGCGAGGGGACGAACATCGGCGCCGGGGGAGTCACGGCCAACTACGACGACATCGCCAAGCACGCCACCGTGATCGGCTCGCACGTGCACACCGGCGTGCACAACGTCTTCGTCGCTCCGGTGACGATCGGCGACGGGGCGAAGGTCGGGGCCGGAGCGGTGATCCGCAAGGACGTCCCACCCGGCGCCCTCGCGATCAGCGTGGCGCCGCAGCGCAACGTCGAGGGCTGGACCGAGAAGAACCGCGCAGGCACGGCGTCGGCCGATGCCGCCTCGCGAGCCATCACCGAAGGCACGGACTGACCGCGCCGAGGGCGCACCTCGACTCGGTAGACTGGTCGTCCAGAGCCCCGACGGCGGAAGGCGGATCGTGTCGGCGATCAAGATCGGCAGCCAGAAGAGACTGGTCATCGTGTCGGGCCGGGCGCACATCGAACTCGCCGAGCGGGTCGCTGCCGAACTCGAGACCGATCTCGTCCACACCGACGCGCGCACCTTCGCCAACGGCGAGATCTACGCCCGCTTCGACGAGAGCGTGCGCGGCACCGACATGTTCGTCATCCAGTCGCATACCAAGCCGATCAACGAGTGGCTCATGGAGCAACTGATCATGGTGGATGCGGCCAAGCGCGCCAGCGCCAAGCGCATCACCGTCGTCGCGCCGTTCTATCCCTATGCCCGGCAAGACAAGAAGGGCCGCGGCCGCGAGCCGATCTCGGCGCGCCTGGTGGCCGACCTGTTCAAGGCCGCCGGCGCCGACCGGATCATGAGCGTCGACCTGCACGCGGCGCAGATCCAGGGTTTCTTCGACGGCCCGGTCGACCACCTGTTCGCCATGCCGGTACTGCTCGAGCACCTGCAGGCGCAGCTCGATCCGGCCACCCTGACCGTGGTCTCGCCCGACCTCGGGCGCGTGCGGGTCGCCGATGTCTGGAGCGACAAGCTCGGCGCGCCGCTGGCGATCATCCACAAGCGCCGCGACCCGCTCGTGCCGAATCAGGTCAGCGTTCACGAGATCGTCGGCGAGGTCGAGGGTCGGGTCTGCCTGATCGTCGACGACCTGATCGACACCGGCCGCACCATCGTCAAGGCGGCGCAGGCGCTGAAGGATCACGGCGCGATCGGCGTGGTCGTCGCGGCGACCCATCCCGTGTTCTCCGATCCCGCGGTCGAGATCCTGCAGAGCGAGTTCATCGACTCGGTCGTGGTCACCGACACGCTCCCGGTCCCGGTGGAGAAGCGCTGGGACCGTCTGACCGTCCTGTCGATCGCACCGCTGCTGGCGCGCGCCATCCACGAGGTGTTCGACGACGGCTCGGTCACCTCGATGTTCGACGGCGCTGCCTAGTCCCTACTTCTTGGTGGATGCCGCGGCCTGCGCAGCCACGAACGTCATCGACTCGGCGGCCAACGCCCGCCAGTCCGTCGCCGGACTCACCACCACCCATTCGCGCATGACCCGGTTGCCGCCGGTCGAGAACGGCGCGCCCTCTCCGTTGGCGATCAGCTCGGCGACGCGCGCGGCCGGGACCTTGATCAGCAGCCCGCCGTGGCCCGCCGACGCGAACAGCTTGCCGCCGACCATCAGCGAGATGCGGCTGAACGCGCGCTCCAGGGTGACGCCGGGCTTGGCGAGGAACTCGACGGTGAGATCGTCCCAGCGGGCGGCGTCGGCGGGGGTGGGTTCGGGACCGGGCTTCACGGCGTCACCTCCGCAGCTGCGGGCGTCACGCCGGTGTTCCCGACGGCCGGTAGCTCAGCCCGGGGATCATGCCGAGCGCGCGCAGCATCACCTCGGAGCCGTCGAAGCTGCGCGCGTAGCAGTACCAGCCGGGACCGTTGCCGCCCCAGAGCTGCAGGCGCGCGTCGGGTGTCGCGGTCGGCGCCCCCGATGCGACGACGATCGCGCACGCCGCGCCCGCCGTCTCGACCTGCACGCTGATCGTATAGATCACGCCGGGCAGGATGAGCGCGACTACCGCGATCACGATGACGACCCGCATGACCTTCACGGTCAGCGGACGCCGAATGGATCGCCCGTCACCGGGCACATACTCGGCGAGCTCGGGGTGGTATTCGTCGTCCGACATGGCGCATCCAGTCTCGCACGAAGCCGTTCATGCGCCCCGGCTACGATCCGACCGTGACCCAGCTGCAACGCCGTCTCGGCGTCCCCGCGGCGACCGCGATCGGCGTGGCTTCGATGCTGGGCGCCGGCATCTTCTTCGTCTGGGCGCCGGCGGCCGCGGATGCCGGGGCCGGCATCCTGATCGCCCTGCCGCTGGCGGGCGCGGTGGCCGCCCTCAACGCACTCAGCACGACGCGGCTCGCCATGGCGCATCCGGTGTCGGGCGGCGCGTACGCCTACGGCCGGGCCGAGCTCGGACGCGTGCCGGGGTTCGTTGCCGGCGTGCTGTTCCTGGTCGGTAAGACCGCGTCGGTGGCAGCGATCGCGTCGATTGCCGGCGCGTACCTGTGGTCCGAGTTCGCGCGGCCGGTTGCGGTCGCGGCCGTGGTCGTGCTCGCGATCGTGAATGCCACCGGCATCCGCAGCACGGCGGTCGTGAGCATCGTGATCGCCTCGCTGGTGGTTGCGGTTCTGCTCGCCGTGCTGATCGTGACGGCCGTGCAGGGTGCCGGCGCCGCGCCGCGCTCGCCGATCGCACTCACCGGGGGCGGGCTCGGCGTGCTGCAGGCCGCGGCGCTGATCTTCTTCACCTTCGCCGGCTACGCGCGCGTCGCGACTCTGGGCGAGGAGGTGCGCGACCCCGGCCGCACGCTGCCGCGCGCCGTGATCGCCGCTCTGGCGATCGTGCTGGTGCTGTCGGCGGCCACCGCCGCCATCCTGCTGATGCGCCTCGGAGCGCACGGTCTTGCGGCCAGCAGCTCGCCCCTGGCCGACGCGGTCGGGCCGGGCGCCGAGACCTTCATCAGGATCACCGCAGCGGTGGCGTGCCTGGGTTCGTTGCTGAGTGTGCTGGCAGGACTGAGCCGCACCTCGCTGGCCATGGCGCGAGATGGAGAGTTGCCCGGACGCCTCGCCGGGATCTCGGAGCGGACTGCCGCCCCGGTGTTCGCCGAACTCGCCGTCGCGGGCGTCGGAGTCGCGGCCGTGCTGCTTCTCGACCCGGCCCGGTTGGTCGG